>OMCC01001832.1_pt1 | contig 10317 bp, 2 predicted proteins | sample 1674161 | NCBI WGS metagenome assembly OMCC01 (sample SAMEA103958149, study PRJEB25191) | human gut metagenome | biome: human-associated habitat [ENVO:00009003]; feature: intestine environment [ENVO:2100002]; material: feces | place: Germany | collected 2013/2015 | reverse complement strand
CTTACAACTGTGGGATAAAATTAAACTTTTGCGCTACTACTAACACAATTGTTTAATATTTTAAATTTGTTTGCCAATAAATTCAGGTAATATTACTATATAATATCACCACAACTTTTATAGCTACTCTATTATATATAATTAACTTTTGGTTGTCAATATGCTAATCGGTAAATTTTACCATTTTAATTGCATTATCTTTTAAAGTTTCTTTTACATCTATTATTCTTTGGTTACTTGACCCTCTAAATTTTAATGTTTTATCCATTTTTGTTTCATCAAATTTTCCATCTACAACAACATCTATATTAGATATCAATTTATTTGTTACATTAGATGTTTTACATTCTGGAATAATATCTTTTTCAAAGTCGAAACCTGTATAACACCATATATTTTTATTTGGATATTTTTCTTTTACTTTTGTAACTAAATTAGCTAACGCTTCTTGGTTTTCTGGTTCTAAAGGTTCTCCTCCTAAAAGGCTTAAGCCTTCTACATAATCGTGATCTAAATCTTTCATAATTTCATTTACAGTATCCTCTGTAAATTCTTTACCATATTTAAAATTCCATGCAATCTCATTAAAACATCCTTTGCAATGATGTCTACACCCACTTACAAATAGTGATACTCTAACACCTTCTCCATTTGCTATATCTACTTTTTTAATATCTGCATAATGCATAATTCCCACATCCTTCTTTTGCTTTCATGTTTATTTTTTTGCTACACCTATTTTAACTTTGCAAAATCGTAATGTCAAACTTATACTTCTTATGTAACTAGCAAAAATTATTGTGTATTTTTATAGTGTTACCGTTATTTTTTACATTTTTTGCAAACTATGCAATTGTCGATTTTCGTTGATATTTCGGGGTTTTATATTTTTTCATTTTTTTATATGTATGTTGAACTTTGAGAATATTCTGAAACTCCCGTTTTGAGTTATATATTCCATTTTTTTGTGGGAGTGAAGGTGTGACATTCTTTAACACCACAGTATTCAAAAGCTTTGTCGTGTTTTTGATATAAATATATATCACTTAAAAGCAAAAAATATAGCATTTCATTAATTTCAAAATGCTATATTTTTTATTTTTTCTCTCTATTCTAGAGTCTTTTACATCTTATTTTCTCTTTTGTTTCTTAGTTAAAACTACTGCATATCTTAATGTTACTGTTTCTAATCCTACTAGTCCAACTAATACTAGCAATAACACTACAGGTATTTCTGCTCCAGTTTCCACACTTATAATCACATTTGCTGTTGCTGTATTATCTTTATCATTGTTATCCACAAATCCTGGTACATTTCCTGTTTCTACTAATTTTACTTCATTAGCCTTCTTTCCCATATTGGCTTCAGTTTGTCCCCAGTTTAATAATTCTGTATATTCTTTTGTTTCTCCTGCTCCTATCTCTGGTATTACCTTTATTAGCTTTCCTTCTTTCTCTTCCCATGTTCCGTCATTATTTGCAAGTTTCATTCCTTCTGGAATGTTTTCTTCTATTGTTGCAGTTCCTGCTATTTCTCCTGTGTTCATTACTTTTATTTTGTACTCTACTTGTACACTTGTTTCCTCTGTTTTCTTTCTGTAGATTTCTACCTTTTCCACTTTTCCGTTTGATATTTCTTTTCTCTCTCCATTTACTACTATTCCTGTTATTTCTTTTTCTACTCCTATATTAAATGATTTTGCTTGGTAATAGTAATATACGTCTATTGTATTATTTACTATCTTCTCACCTTTTTCATTTTCTACTATTTCTACTTTCATTTTTCCTTCTGCATTTTGTGGTAATTCTTTTTCTAGCAATGTGTAATATTCAAATTCTTTTGCTTCTGTCTTATACTCATCATCTTTTTGTCCATTTATAAGTATTTGACTGCTTTGCAATTCTCCTGTTTCTTTGTTGATTTCCTCTAATTCTTTTCCAGTTGCTTTTTCTACATAATGTACAACTACTTTTGCTGGTTGATTATAGTAATATTTTACTACTATTTTTTCTTCTGCCATTTGTCCTTTAGCATTTTCTGGCAACTTACTATTTCCTTCTTCATCCTTTTCTACTAATTTGTAGCTTAAGAAATCTTTTGCTTTTATTTCATATTCGTCACCTACGTGACCTTCATGAAGTATTGGCTCTTCTATTTCTTTATTTGTTCTAATGTCTATATGTTGTTCCTCTACTCCTGCTGATTTTTTAGCATAATAGTATGTTACTACTGTTTTATTATTTGTTATATTTCCTTCTGCATCGGTTTCTACAGCTAAGGTTCCGTCTTTGTTTCCTTCTACTTTTTTTAAATCGTACCCTTCGAAATGTTTTTCCTCAGTAGTGTATTTATCTCCTTCATGTTTTGTGCTATCCACTATTTGTTCTGTTAAAGGCGTATTTGTTAATACATCTAAATAAATTACTTCTAGCACTGCTTTTTTTATGTAATAGTAATTTACTGTAATTAGCTCTTCTCCCATAGTTCCTGTTGCATTTTCTGGAAGTTTTGTTTCCACTAAATCATAGCCTTCAAATACTTTGCTTGGTATATTATACTCTTTACCTACTTGAATATCATGTACTTTTGTTTCTAATACTTTTCCACTTACTTCGTCTATATGATTTTCTACTAATCCTGAATATACTGGTTCGTAATAGTAAATTAGTGTTTGTTCTTCTTTGCTTAGATTAATTGTTGTTTTTTCTGGACTTTCTACTAATTTATACCCTAAGAAGTTCTTTGCATTTGTTACAAATTCTTCTCCAACTAGTCCTTCTTTTACTGTTGGCTCTTCTAGGTCTTTCACTATTTCTCCTGTTTCTGGATTTCTTTCTACATATCTTACTGTAGCTTTTGTATTTTGTAAGTAATAGTATGTTACTACTGTATCTTGTAATTTCATTATACCTTCGGTATTCTCTGAGTTTGATACTAATGTATATGTTTTTCCTTCTTTTTTGATTGTTTCTTTGCGATGATTTGTATTTGTATTATATTTGTCGTCTACATATCCATTTATTTCTGCTTTATCTGCTAATACTTGGTTATTGCTATCATCTGTATCTTCATCTTTTTCTAAGTAATTTATTATTACTTTTGCTGGTTTTAATTTGTAATAATATATTACTTCTTGCTCTTTTTCTGCATTATATTTTTCCAATGTTCCTGTAGCATTTGCTGGTAATTTTTCTGCCACTAGTTCATATTTTTCATTTATATTTTTTGCAGATTCTGTTTTATATGGATCTCCTACTTTTCCTTCTATTACTGTATCTTCTATTGCTTTTCCTGTTGTGTCTGGAACCTTTGTTGTTGTAGTGCTTCCATCTGCGTTCATTATGTAATGATGTACTGTTACTTTTCCATATTTATTTGTGTTAGTTACTATCTTATCTGTAACCACACTGTCATAGTATCTTAAATCTCCTTCAGTTTTTTCTTCCTCTGTTAATGTATAAATTATTTCTTTGTTATTTACATCATACTTTGGTAAGTTTTCGAATATGTCATTCCATTTATTTGGATTTGTTTGGTCCTGTGTTGTTGTACTTCCTGCTGTCCCTGGTTTTGACATTTCTTTTACATATTCGCTTCCATCACTTCCAGTTAATTTAAACACTACTTTTGTTGGTCTTTGTCCTAATTTATTATTGTCATCTTCCCATACTTTGCTTACTGGAATATTTATTGTAAATCCTGTTGTAGTTATATGGTTTGCTGTTACATCTTCACTTGTTCTTATTGGAGTTTCATATTCTATATGTCCTGTTACTGTGTTCTTAACACTTGTTACATCTTTGCTTATTCCTGTATATACAACTTTTATTGTTTTATTTACTGTTACTTCTTTTGTTTCTGTTAGTTGTATATTTTCCACTGGTTCTTCCCATGTAATAGTATTGTTTTCTGCATTATATGTTCCACCTGCCAAGTCAGATCTTGTTTCATCTATTGCATATGGCAATTTGTCTACTAATACAACTTTTGCATTTCCTTTGTAGTCTGAAATTCTGGCTGTGTATGCTATGTTATATGTTATCTCTTGGTCTAAAGCTTCTATTTTTGATGTTCCATTTTTCGTTATGTTTTGCTCTGCTTTTGGCTCTACATATGTATGTTCTGGCTCTTCTGGAACTTTCTTATCTTCTTTTCCTTCGTTTATATATGCTGTATTTTTTATCTTTGTTCTATCTGCTAATTTATTTACTGTTACTTTAAATTCTAGAACTATTTCTTTGCCAACTCCAACTGTTAAATTAATTCCATTTGCTAAGTCATTTGCTGTTTTGTCTTTGTTCGCAATTCCATCTATTTTTACAGAACCTTCTACAAATGTTGTTCCTGTTGGTACTGTATCTTTTACAACTAATGTTCCTTCTCGTGTTCCATCATTTCTTACTTTTATTTTGTATGTTATTTCGTCGCCTTCTAAAACTTTATTTCCACTTGCTGGTGTACTTTCTTTATGTGCTAAAATATTTGGCTTTGTTACATTTGTTGTTACTTTATTTGTTAATTCGTTGTCTATTGTTGCTTGATTTTCTAATGTTTTACTAAACGCGTCATTCGCCAAAACATCTACTATTCCTGCAAATTTTACATCTACAGTTCCTTTTGCTGGAATTTCTACTGGTATTCCATTTTTCAAGTTTTGCTCTGTATATACTGTTCCTACATTTCCCACTTGGATTAATGTATTCTTGTCAAAGGTTAAACCTGCTGGCAATGTATCTCTTAATGTTACTGTTTTTGCTAAGTTTCCTTCATTTTTTATTCTTACTGTATATGTTACTTTTTCACCTTCTGTTGCTTCTTGCTTATTTACCAATTTTTCTGCGCTTATTATTGCTTTATATATTGTGCTTCCTTGGTTTCCTGTTACCTCTTCACTTGTTTTTTCAGGTGTTAATAACTTGATGTTTCCACTTACATTATTAACTACTTTTTCTTGGTTCATGTCTAAGCCTGTATATACTACCTTAAATGTTTTTGTTACCTCAACAGTTCCACCATTTGCAACAATTTTTGCTCCTGTTGTATTAGCATCATCTAAAACCTCATTTGTAGCATTAGTATCTGCAAAACTATTTATATTTTCTACATTTTCCTTCCATGTAATAGTTCTTGCATTTGCATCATATACTCCACCTGCTAAATCAGATTTTGCCTCATCTATTGCATATGGTAATGTATCAACTATTGTTACTTCCGCATTTCCTATATAATCTACTATATTTGCTCTATATGTTACTGTATAGTTTACCTCTTGGTTTGATATTGTTATTCTGTCTGTTCCTGTTTTATTTATTACTTGATTCGTTATACTTGGTGTCTTTAACCTGTAGTAATATGTTACAACTATTTGGCTTTCTGTCATTGTTCCATTTTTATTGTTTGGCTCTGCTACTAGTTCATAATTTTGTGCAATATTATTAGAAGCATTTGTTGTGTAGTTATCTCCTACTTTTCCTTCAATTAGTTCATCTTCTACTATTCCACCATTTCTTGATGGTACTTTTTCTGTTGTTCCTTCTTTATAATGGTGTACTAGGACATTCGTGTCACTTTTTACGTAATAAAATATTATTTCGTTTCCTTCTACTTTTATCGTTAAACTTTGCTCTTGTGCTGACTCTAAATCGTATCCAGCTATCTCTATTGCTTGTTCTGTTATTGTAGCTCCAAATGTTTGGTTCGCTACTACTTTGCTTTTGTGTATTTCTTTATTGCTTCCTTTTTCTAGATATTTTACTGTATATGATATATCTGTTCTTTTCCTATACACAAAGTTAATAGTATTTTCACCTTGCTTTATTGTTATTTTTTTACTACTTGGCTCTACTTTCGTATATCCTACTATATCTATCGCTTGTTCTTCTACTTCTTCACCTAATAGCTTATTTTCTACAACCTTACTTTGTGCTAATTTTGTCTGACTACTTTCTTCATAATAATTTACACTATAGCTATATGTTGGTAAATTTACTTTTACTGTATTCCCTATATTTCCTGCTCTATCTACTGGAGCTATATATACATATTTCGCTTTTTTCAGTTCTTCTAGTGGTATCTCTTGCGCCTCTATATATGTTCCCTCATTCTCTGTTAGCTCTTCATTTGTATCTTGTATACTAGTTAAATATCTATATCCTACTACTCCAGAACCTTCACCTAATTTCTCGTGTCTATCATTTGCTTCTATTTTCACTTTACCTTCTGCTATATTCGTTCTTGTTATCTTTGGAGCTGTATTATCTAATTTTCCTATATCAACTTTTACTGTTCTTTCATTTCCTAATCCATCTTTTAAGTATATTGCTGCTGTTACTTTATCATATACATCTCCATAAAAGTTATATTTTCTTATATATCTATCGTTCTCTTTAGTTGCACTCTGGTAATCTGTTGCATTATTAAATGCTATCTGTACTTGTCCTATTCCTTGGTCTTCTGCTGTAAAACTTATCTCTTTATTTTTACTCCATTCTTTGGTATATTCTCCATTTTCTGTTAATGTTGGTGCTTTCGAATCCACCTTATTTACTTTAAAATCTTTCGTAACACTATTATTGCAAGAATCTATTACCTCCACTGAAAACGTTCTACCATCTGCATCTGCTTCTAGTTCTGGTATACAACTTAATGTATATTTTCCGTCTTTTGCTGTCGCCTTTCCAGAAAATATTTCTTTTCCTGTATCATCTTTTATTTTTACGGTAACATAATTACAATAATCTTCATTTCCTGTTATTTTAATTTCTTTATTTGTTGCCCAATCTCCTTCAATCTGTTCTGAATCTATAACTTGTATTGTTGGTGTTTGCTGTGCTTTTGTATCTGGATACATATAAAAACTATTCAATAAATTCATTGAGCTTTTACAATTATTTATAATTACTCTTACTATATAATATGCAGAATAATGTTCTTTCCAAGTATTTTTAAATGTACTTGATATTGTATACTTTGCAGACGTACTACTAATATCTGTTCTAGCTCCATTAACTTTTTCAAACGGAGTACCAATAGTTCTAACTGTCCCATCGTGTGTTGTATCTATTGTAGCTCCATTCGTAAGATTAACTGTTAAATTTCCTGTATATGTAGATGGCGCAGAATGATTATTAGTTATATTAAATTCAACTGTTCCAAATGATTTGCTACATCTTGAGCAATATATGTTAGTTGTTCCACTCATACCTTCAGCTTTTGCATTTAATTGATGTGGACTAGTATTCCAATCCGAGTTACATATGTTACATATTCCTAAATTTGAACATGTAATATCTCCCTTGCTATTAACACATTGTTCAATCTTATTTACATATAACGTATTTGGATCGTTTTCCATATAATATTCATTATCTATTTGTCCTCTACACACATTACAAATCTTTATATGCCTATAGTTTGTCGTTCTCGTATAACTATGTCCATCCCAAACACATGGCTTACGTCCTTTTACTTGATATCCACATTTACATCTTTGAGTATAAAAATTGTTTTTCTCACAGCTTTCGCTACCAGCAGCCCATGTTTTTTCTCCCAAAATATGCTGTTCTACATCAATTTTATTGTTGCAAATTATACATTGCTTCCAATGTTCTGTACTATTTGTAACAGTTTCATATATATGTGTATGCTCTGTATCTTCCCCTGTAACTAAACCTGTTAAATCTATGTTTGTTACGCTTTTTGCTTCGCTATTTACTAATTCCGCATTTTTTCTGTTTATATCACTAGTTATCGTCTTTCCTAATGCTACTATATTTTCCTTGTTCATTACTATTAATATAGTCAGCATAAAAATAGCAATACATATTATAAATATTACTTTCGAAAATTTATTAGTACAAATGTTAATATTCTTCTTTTCTTGCTTTCCTTCTTTCTCGTTATTTCTTTTCATCTATATACACCTACTCGTTCCATAATATCCTATTATCATAATTTTACTTTTTCCCATAAAATAAGTAAATAGAGGCATACTTCCATTTAAAGAAGTATACCTCTGTTTATTTACGGGTACTATTTTTCGTCATTTTATATTATTTTTTTATTACACTTTGCTTTAGTCTTACTAGCTTTAAATATCAGTTGCTCAAAGTACTTAGTAATCATTATTTTGCATTATCTACATCCCAAATTAATTATCTTAAATTTAATTCTAACTACTATTGAAAATACAAAAGCAAGTCTATTATTATAAAATGAATAAACTTACGCCAGAGCATCTGAAATTTTACATAAACAAATAAAACTCCGCCATATCATCTGGAATTTTCCATGAACAAATAAAAATCCACCATATCATCTGAAATTTTCCATAAACAAATAAAATCCCCAAAACAATCTAAAATTTTCAATAAAGGCAATATATTCCCCCTGCCTAACTGGGAGGTAAAAAGATAAAAACCTCGATGCACAAATACTAAACATCGAGGTTTTTATTTAATTCAATAGGGATTTCAAGGACCGCCTCTAAATACCTCTAAAGGGATTATAAAACATATTTCTTAATTGCCCAAATTCCACTTGTTAACATTGCGATAACTATAAATCCTAATCCTATATATACTTGTGCATCTCCTAGTCTTATTGTTAACATTACTGGTGCATCATCTATATCATCTTCACCATTTTCAAAGTTATCTGGTGTAGAGTCTATATCTGGTGTATGGCTATCATTATAATCTTGGCTTATTTCTGCTATGTTTGTTTTTAGCCCCATATTGTTTGGATCATTTATCCATGTTAATAATATAGAAATTGTTGCATTTTCTCCCGGTTGTAATAATGTATTTTCTAGTTGCTTTGTTCCAACTCTTTCTTTTCCATTTAATGGCTCTCTTGGGTACCATAATGGGTTATCTTCTTGTATGAATTTTAATCCTTCTGGTATATAGTCTGTTACTTCTTTTGCGTAACCTGCAATTTCACCTTCGTTTGTAATTTTTATTTTGAATTCAAATTTTACTGTTACTTTGTTTATATCTTGTCTTCCTAAATCTACTTTTGCTGGTGGTTCTGGGTTTTCGTCACCTGTATGTCCTGTTTCTATTACTGTTTGTGAACCATCTTCGTTTGTTACTATTGCTTTACTTACCCATTTTTTTAAGCTTAAATCAAATATTTTTGGTTTGTTTGCAACAGTTATTGTAACAACACCATCTTTTATTTGAACTGCATCTTTTCCGTATCCTTCTAATGTTGCATCTGTTGCTGTGTAACTACCATTAGCTACATCTTTTGTTACTTTTAATGTTAATGGTTCTTCTAGTAACATTTTATATGGCTCTGGAGCTTTTGTTTCTTTTATTGTTATTGTGTCAACACCTGGTTCTGTAATTTTAATATCTGCTACATTTATTTCTCCATTTTCGTCAGTTGTGTAAGTTTGTGTTCCTGTAGGTGTTGTAATTTCGAATTCTGCACCTTGTAATTTTTTATTTATATCTTCTGAGTCTACTTTTACTAATTTAAAGCTATATTTTCCTTCTACTGAAAATAAAACTTCGTTACTTCCTGAAAATTCTTGTGGTGCTCTTTCTATTACTACAATTGGTTGTACTGTATTATTAGAAGAACTTGTCCAATATGTTGCTGTAGTTTGTGTATAAGTACCATTCATATTAAATTTAATTCCATCTATTTTATTTGTTACTATAGTTTCTACTGGAATTTTTAGGTAGAATTCTTTACCAATTATGTCGTCTACACTTATTTCTTGTTTATCTGCATTTAAGAATTTTACATTATTTGTTAAGTCTGTTCCTTTTCTATCTGTTACATTTATGTTTAAAGTATATGGAGTATCGTTATTTTTCTTTATTGTATATGGTCCTATAATATAATTGTCGTTTTCTGTAGCAACAGCAGGTGTTCCTTTTTCTAATGTTAATGGAGCTTCATTTTTATTTGATTCTTCTGTCGCATTCTTTGCATTTACTACTATATATTTAAATAGTTTTTCCATTTGGTCGAATCTTGGTTGATTTTTATCTTCTATTGCTCTATATTCTTCCTTGTTTTCACCTGTTTTCTTAGATTCTAATACTGTTTGTAATGATGGTTCTCCTGCAAAATCTGTATGATACACAGGGTTGTCTTTATTTGTAAAGTACCATATAGCTAATTGTTGAATAACATCTATATCATCATCTGTTAATTCAATTCTTTCTGTTATTCCTGCATTTTTTAGTAAAACTTCTTTATCTTGTTTTGCTGTTTCTGCAGATTGGATATATGCATGGTTTAATATCCAAATAATTGAATTATAATCTTCTTCTGCTACTGGTAGTTTTGGCATAGAT
>OMCC01001830.1_pt1 | contig 10326 bp, 5 predicted proteins | sample 1674161 | NCBI WGS metagenome assembly OMCC01 (sample SAMEA103958149, study PRJEB25191) | human gut metagenome | biome: human-associated habitat [ENVO:00009003]; feature: intestine environment [ENVO:2100002]; material: feces | place: Germany | collected 2013/2015 | reverse complement strand
ATCGTATTCCGATGCAGCGTATATTGGGCGATATCGGAATCGGCTATTATTCCACAGCCTTTGAAATATATAATGTCATGCTGATTATATCATCATACAGCTTACCACTTGCCGTATCAAAGATGGTTTCAGCCCAGATGGCAAAAAAGAGGCGGACTGCGACGTATCAGATACTGAAGTGTGCTCTGCTTTTTGCAACCATCAGTGGCACAACAGTTGCACTCATACTGTTTTTTGGTGGCAATTTTTTTGCAACAACGCTTCTTAACACACCATACAGTATTTTTGCTTTAAGAGTACTGGCTCCGGGGCTTTTGGTAGTTGCAGTGCTCGGTGTCATCAGAGGCTTTTTCCAGGGACTGGGTACTATGATGCCGAGTGCCGTCTCACAGATAATAGAGCAGATAGTAAATGCCATAGTCAGTGTATGGGCTGCATATGTGCTATACCGTACAGGTACAAGAATTGGCGCAGTGCTTGGTGACAAGGAGCACTATGCCGCTGCCTACGGTGCAGCCGGTGGTACACTTGGAACAGTGCTTGGCTCTGTAGCGGCTCTTTTATTTGTAGTATTTATCTTTGCTATCTATATGAAGGTGTTCAAGAGGCAGATGAAAAGAGAACGAAATGTCAGGGTGAGCTCATTTGGCTACACAATGAAGATTCTTGTAATTACGGTTATTCCTGTGCTTTTAAGTACTACTATATACAATATCAGTGGTATTATCGACCAGGGTATTTTCAAGCAGGTTGCACTGCTTCAGGGATACACTCAGAATGATATAGACGTATGGTGGGGTGTATACACCGGAAAGTACAAGCTTTTAATCAATGTGCCTATATCCATAGCATCAGCTATGGCAGCATCCTTTGTGCCGGTGCTTACAGGCGCATATCACAGGGACGATATGGAGGCAGTGAGAGGACAGATTAATCTTTCCACACGCTTTATCATGGTTGTCGCATTCCCATGTGCAGTAGGACTTGCCGTATTTGGGCTGCCGATATTTAATATACTGTTCTCAAGCACCCGTGCAACAAATGCTGAGGCATCACTTATGATGTATGTCGGTGCGGTTGCGGTAGTATTTTACTCGCTTTCCACTCTGTCCAACGGACTGCTGCAGGGAATTGACAGGCTCAAGGTTCCTGTAATCAACGCTGCGATATCCATTGTAGCGCATGTCATAGTACTCATACTGCTTATGCTCATATTCAGACTCAATATACATGCAGTTGTGCTTGCCAATACATTTTTTGCATTGCTCATGTGTTTTATGAACAGCATGGCTTTAAAGAAGTACAGCGGCTTTAAGCAGGAAATAAAAAAGACCTTTATCATACCTGCCATCAGCTCGCTCATAATGGGAGTTATTTCGTATATAATATACTTTATACTTTACAAGGCCTGTCATATTGAGATTATCGCCTTCATTCTTGCTGCAATCATTGCGGTTATCTCATATGCAGTGGCGCTGCTTTTACTCAAGGGACTGACTGAGGATGAGCTTAGACATTTTCCAAAGGGCACACTTATCATAAAAGTGGCAAAAAAATGTCATTTATTATAAAATTGAATAAATAACAAAAATTTACAGATACTGATTTTGAGGTGATAATATGAAAAGCAAAATCAGTATCTGTTTTTTTACTATTGTTGTAATTCTTCTTGCACTTGTTATAATAGAAAAAATCAATACGCAAAGAGCAGCAGACAAGGCTGCGATAATTGCACAAAGCAATGAAAATGATAAAGAAGAAAAAAATGAAAAAGAAAGCCTTCTGACATCAAATGAGGCTAAGAATGCAAAATACTGTATCAAAAACGACTCCGGAATGCTGTCTGTATACAACGCCACTGCAAGTGAAAAATACTTTGACACAGGCGTGTATTTTGAAGAACTGCCCGATGAAGCAAAAAATAAGGTTACAAACGGACTCTACTTTTTTAACGAAACTGATTTGTACGATTTTCTTGAAAGCTATTCAAGTTAATGTTAAAATAAATCAGTTAGGGGAAAGAATATGTACGATGTAATTATAATAGGTGCCGGTGCATCCGGGCTGATGGCGGCAGCAGCTGCTGCATCAAAGGGAGCACGTGTGGCACTTTTAGAGCACAAGGATGATATAGGAAAGAAAATACTTGCAACAGGAAACGGCAGATGTAATTTCACAAACACTGATATGTCTGTAAATAAGTTTCACGGCAGTAAGGCGCTGATTAAAAACGGGTTGTCGCAATTTAATTATGCAGACACAATACGTTTTTTTAAAGAACTTGGAATACCTGCATATGACAATGCAGGCTACATTTATCCAAATTCAAGGCAGGCTGCATCTGTTGTGGCAGCCTTTCGCATGGAGCTTATGAAGCTTCATGTGGATGTGAAAACAGGCATAAGTATTACAGAAATTAAGACTACAGGGATTATGGCTAAAGACACAAAGTCTGCTGCTAATCCGGCAACTAATAAGAAGACAGATGACCTGACCGGTTACTGCATCCAAACAGACAAGGGCAGCTTTAAGTCCAAAAGGCTTATCATAGCGTGTGGCCTTACGGCTTCCCCAAAGCTTGGAAGTGACGGAAGCCTGTTTCGACAGATAGAAGCTCTCGGACACCATATCCAAAAGCCATTACCCGCGCTTTGCGGTTTTAGCTGTGATGGTCTTAATTTCAAAAAAATCACAGGTGTCAGGTGCGATGCCACTGTCGCTTCCGTGATAGACGGTCAAATGACAGAGCAAAATACAGGGGAGCTGCAGTTAGCTGACTATGGCATCTCAGGCATCCCGGTTTTTCAGATTTCAAGTCTTATGTCAAGAGCCCTCGATAAAGGTCAAAGGGTCAAGGTGATAATTGACTTTTTGCCGGCTTTTAGTGATGATGAGCTTAATGGATACATAAAGGACAGAAGCATTACAACGACAGACAACCGCTCGCTAAATGAGATGCTTAACGGACTTTTAAACAATAAGCTTCTTCTTGAGCTGATACACAAATCAGGTGTATCTCCTGACAAAAAGGGAAGGCTGTTGACAGATGATGATTGTAAAAGTCTCACCCGCTCAATAAAGCATACAGCCGTTTCGGTAAAAAAGCCAAGAGGAGCCGAATTTGCACAGGTGTGTGCAGGCGGCATATATACAAAGGAAATAGATGTACGTACATTGGAGTCCAAAATCCATCCAGGGCTTTACTTTTGCGGAGAGCTGCTTGATGTGGACGGCATATGCGGTGGCTACAATCTGCAGTGGGCATGGACAAGTGGATATATAGCAGGAGAAATGCAGTAAATGATTAAAATTAACCAGATAAAGCTCCCCGTCACGCACAGTGATGAGGCATTAAAAAAGAAAATAATAAAAATGCTTAAGCTCAATGCCAAGACAGGCTTTACATACCGGATATTAAAGAAATCACTTGACGCGCGTAAAAAGCCTGAGCTGTTCTATACATATTCAGTTGCTGTAGAGCTAGATGATACAAAGAATAGCGAAGAAGCAATTGTAAAAAGAGCAGCCAGCTCATCTGTGCTCATATATAAAGAAAAAGAGTACCGGATACCTGCGCACGGAAATATATCGCTTGACAGGCGCCCTGTTATTGCAGGGGCAGGTCCTGCCGGCCTGTTTTGTGCATATATATTGGCAGAGGCAGGTTTTCGCCCGATAGTTATCGAGCGTGGCAGCCGGGTTGAGAAAAGAACCTGCGATGTACAAAAATTCTGGGAGAGCGGCATACTTAATCCCAAAAGCAATGTACAGTTTGGTGAGGGCGGTGCCGGAACCTTTTCAGACGGCAAGCTGAACACATCCGTAAAGGATCCTTCGGGCAGAAATCGTCTTGTGCTTGAGACATTTGTGCGCTTTGGGGCAGATCCGTCCATACTTTATGACAACAAGCCACATATTGGTACTGATGTGCTTTCAGAAGTAATTGTCAACATGCGTGAGTTTTTGGTTGACAAAGGAGCTACATTTATATTTGACACCTGTGTAAATAATCTTGACATAGTTTCCCAAAAGCTGTTAAGTGTTTACACGGATTCTGACAGTAACAGTAATAGTGAGATAAAGACAGATGTATGCGTTCTGGCACTCGGACACAGCGCCAGAGATACATTTGATATGCTTTACAACAAAGGCTTTGATATGGAGTGCAAGAGCTTTGCAGTCGGCTTTCGCGTTGAGCATCCGCAGCGCATGATAGATGAATCACAGTATGGTATTCAAAAGAAAATTATACTTCCGCCAAGCCCATACAAGGTCACATCCAATTTTCCGAATGGCAGAGGAGTCTATTCATTCTGCATGTGTCCGGGAGGATATGTGGTCAACTCATCGTCAACCAAAAATCACACGGTAGTTAACGGAATGAGCTATCACGACAGAAACAGCAAAAATGCGAACAGTGCCATCATAGTATCTGTTTCACCGAAGGATTTCGGAGCAGATGATGCCCTTGCCGGAGTGAGATATCAAGAAAAGCTTGAAACAGAAAATTATAAGCGAGGCAATGGTTTAATACCACAGCAGCTTTTCGGTGATTTCTGTGATAACAGATTAACAACAGCATACGGTAATTTTGGCTCCTGTACAAAGGGAAACACCGTCTTTGCAAAGCTGAATGGACTGATGAACGCTGACATGGAGCAGTCGTTCAAGCTTGGAATGGAACATTTTGGTCATCTGATACATGGCTTTGACAGAAAAGATGCAATTCTGTCCGGTATGGAGACACGCACATCTTCTCCGCTTCGCATAAAAAGAGATGAATCCTTTGAGAGCAACATCTCGGGTGTATACCCTTGCGGAGAGGGCGCAGGCTATGCAGGAGGCATTACATCTGCGGCAATCGACGGCATAAAGGTCGCAGAAGCAATTATTAAAAAATATAGGCCGGATTTTAAATAATATTTATACACATGAATAATATTTATACACGTAAAGAAAGGAAATATTCGTGGCAGAAGTATCACCAATGATGCAGCATTATCTGCAGACAAAAGAACAATATAAGGATTGTATTTTATTTTATCGCTTAGGAGACTTCTATGAGATGTTTTTTGACGATGCGATAATGGTTTCAAAGGAGCTTGAGCTTACACTCACCGGCAAAAACTGCGGACTTGAAGAAAGAGCTCCTATGTGTGGAGTACCGTTTCATGCGGCAGACTCATATATCAACAGACTCGTATCAAACGGTCACAAGGTAGCTATCTGTGAACAGATGGAGGATCCAAAGCAGGCAAAGGGAATCGTAAAGCGAGAGGTAATCCGTGTTGTGACACCCGGCACAAACACTGATATGGCTTCTTTAGATGAGGCAAAAAACAATTACATAATGTCGATTGTATACACTGAGGACAAATACGGCATAGCGACCTGTGATGTCACAACAGGTGATTTTTTTACGACAGAGGTGGATACGGAAAGAAAGCTGTTAGATGAGGTGAGCAGATTTAATCCATCGGAAATCATATGTAATGAAGCCTTCTACATGAGCGGAATAGATGTTGACGATATGAAAAACAGATTATCAATTACTGTTTCAGCACTCGACTCATGGTATTTTTCTGATGGTCTTGCAAATGAGACACTGCTTTCACATTTCCATGTACAGACAATAAATGCTCTGGGGCTTGAGGATTATGAGAGTGGAGTCATAGCTGCCGGCGCCCTGTTAAAGTACCTTTATGAGACGCAGATGAACTCGCTCGACAATATACTTGAGCTTCATCCGTACTCAATAGGCAAATATATGATAATAGACAGCTCATCAAGACGTAATTTGGAGCTTGTAGATACCCTTCGTGAAAAGCAAAAGAGAGGCTCACTGCTTTGGGTACTCGACAAGACACGCACGGCTATGGGAGCAAGACTGCTTCGCACCTATGTCGAGCAGCCTCTTATCGAAAAGTCAGAGATAATAAAGCGCCAGAAGCTTATCGAAGCACTTAATGCAAACGAAATAACAAGAGATGAGATCAGGGAATACCTTAATCCTATTTATGACCTTGAGCGTCTCATCACAAGAATCACCTACCAGTCAGCCAATCCGCGCGACCTTATAGCCTTCAGGGATTCTTTAAAAATGCTTCCACCAATAAAGCAGCAGCTTTCAGACATACCGTGTGAGCTTACCGATGAGATTAATGAAGAGTTCGACGAGCTTAAGGATATATATGAGCTTTTACTTTCATCCATTGAGGATGAGCCTCCTATCTCACAGCGCGACGGAGACATCATAAAAGCAGGCTACAACGAGGAGGTTGACCGTCTTCGAGACGCAAAAACCAAGGGAAAGACATGGCTTGCTGAGCTTGAAGCCGGTGAGCGTGAAAAAACCGGCATCAAAAACTTAAGAATCAAGTATAACAAGGTATTTGGATATTACCTTGAGGTCACAAACTCCTTCAAGGATATGGTTCCGGATTATTACGTGAGAAAGCAGACACTCACCAATGCCGAGCGCTACATCACACCGGAGCTTAAGGAGCTTGAGGATACCATTCTTGGAGCTGAAGACAGGCTCACCTCACTTGAGTATGAGCTGTTTCGTGATGTAAGAAAACAGATTTCCTGCAATGTTTCAAGGATTCAGAAAACAGCCAGAGCTATAGCACAGATTGATGTTTTTGCTTCGCTTGCGCTTGTTGCCAGCCAGAATAATTACTGCAAGCCAAAGATAAATGAAAGCGGAATAATAGACATAAAAAACGGACGTCATCCTGTAGTTGAAAAAATGATTACAAATGACATGTTTATAGAAAACGATACATATCTGGATCAGCACAAAAACAGAATCTCAATCATCACAGGGCCAAACATGGCCGGTAAATCCACCTACATGAGACAGACAGCACTTATCGTTCTCATGGCACAGATTGGAAGCTTTGTACCTGCACAAACTGCAAATATCGGTATTGTAGACCGTATCTTCACGCGAGTCGGCGCATCTGACGACCTTGCAAGCGGCCAGAGTACATTTATGGTTGAGATGAACGAGGTGGCAAATATACTAAGGAATGCGACCGCCAAATCCCTGCTCATTCTCGATGAGATTGGACGAGGCACGAGTACATTTGACGGACTAAGCATCGCCTGGGCAGTTGTAGAGCATATAAGTAATCCAAAGCTCCTCGGAGCAAAGACGCTTTTTGCAACCCATTATCACGAGCTCACCGAGCTTGAGGGCAAGCTTGACAGTGTAAATAACTATTGCATCGCTGTAAAGGAAAAGGGCGATGATATAGTTTTCTTAAGAAAAATCGTAAAGGGCGGAGCTGACAGAAGCTATGGTATACAGGTTGCAAAGCTTGCAGGTCTGCCGGATTCAGTCATAGAGCGTGCCAAGGAAATCGCAGAGCAGCTTGTTGCAAATGATATCACAGATACTGTAAAAAGCATATCCGTTGACACTGGTCACAAGCATAAAAAGGAGCATCTTGACGAGGTTGATATGACACAGATTTCACTTTTCGACACAGTTAAGGATGATGACATAATTGATGAGCTTCGAAGCATAGACATAGGCAACATGACACCACTTGATGCGTTAAACAAGCTGTATCAGCTCCAGAACAAGGTTAAAAACCGCTGGTAGAAAGGATTAAAATGCCAAATATTGCCATATTAAATCAGGAAACAATAGATAAAATAGCTGCAGGAGAGGTTGTTGAGCGTCCGTGCTCCGTGGTTAAAGAGCTGGTGGAAAATGCCATAGATGCAGGCTCCACAGCCATTACTGTGGAGATAAAAGAGGGCGGAATCTCATTCATCCGTATCACCGACAACGGCTGCGGAATTGAAAGAGACCAGGTTGCAGTTGCATTTTACCGTCACAGCACGAGCAAAATCCGCTCGGCAGAGGATTTACTTACTGTAAAGTCTCTCGGCTTCAGAGGCGAGGCGCTGTCAAGTATCTCGGCCGTTGCCCGCGTTGAGCTTATCACAAAAACCTACGATGAGCTCACAGGCACCAGATATGTGATTGAGGGCTCGAAGGAGCTTTCCAACGAGGAAATCGGTGCTCCGGACGGTACTACCTTCATAGTAAAGGATTTGTTTTATAATGTTCCTGCAAGACGTAAGTTTTTAAAGACAGCACAGACAGAGGGCAGCTACATAAGCGATATGGTTGAAAAGCTTGCGCTTTCGCATCCCGATATATCGTTTAAGTTCATAAACAATAACCAGACAAAGCTTCACACCTCAGGAAACGGCAACAGAAAGGATATCATATACCATATATTCGGTCGCGAGATATCGTCATCACTGCTTGAGGTGAAGCATGAATGCGAATACTTTAAGGTGGAGGGCTTTATAGGAAAGCCTGTTATCACAAGGGGCAACAGAAATTATGAGAATTATTTCATAAACGGCAGGTATGTAAAGAGCAATATATTGTCACGTGCAATAGAGGAGGCCTACAAGAGCTTTCTAATGCAGCATCAGTATCCGTTTACAGTGCTTTACTTTACATTTTTCAGTGAGCTGGATGTCAACGTGCATCCGACCAAGATGGAGCTTAGGTTCGACAACAACAACGAGATATATGTTGAATTGTGTGACACAATATATGCAATTCTATCTCGTAAGGAGATGATTCCCGAGGTGCCTGTAGACAGTACGCCGGCGCCTAAAAAGATAGTGCATGAGTATAAGGAGCCAATACCGGAGCCGTTTGAGAAGAGGCGTATCAATGAGGTGAGGGCAGCGGAATCAAGGAGCGTGTACGGACAGAGCGTGACAGCTACTGTAAAAAGCTCCACTGTAAAAGGACCTGCTGTTAATGAGCCTCTCACAGAAAATACTTTAAACCAACAGAAAGCTAAAACATCTGCATCGACGCCTGTTGTACATACCGGCAATTCAGTGGAACCAAAGCCTGAGACTTCCGCCGCGTATGAACCTGCACAGGTTGTCACCGGCACCCAGCAGACTCTTGGGGATTACGACAAGGTTTTTCTTACAGAAAGCGCCAAGAAGCAGTTTTCCATCATAGGACAGCTCTTTAAGACATACTGGTTAATAGAGTTTGAGGACAAGCTGTACATCATAGACCAGCATGCAGCCCATGAGAAGGTGCTGTATGAGAAGACGATGAACTCCCTAAAAACCAGGGAGTACACCTGCCAGCAGATTCATCCACCCATTATACTGACACTGGGAAGCCGGGAGGCACTGATGCTGGAGAAAAATATGAAGATCTTTACCGACATCGGATTTGAGATCGAGCCATTTGGCGGAAAGGAATACGCGGTGCGGGGTGTACCGGACAACCTGTTTTCCATTGCCAGGAAGGAGCTTCTGATGGAGATGTTAGACAGTCTTTCGGAGGATGCCCAGGCGCGGAACGCGGATATGATCTACGAAAAGGTAGCATCCATGTCCTGCAAGGCGGCGGTAAAGGGGCACGATGTGTTGAGCGCAGCGGAGGCAGATGCCCTGATTGACCAGCTTCTTGGGCTGGAAAATCCTTATGCCTGCCCGCATGGAAGGCCTACCATCATTTCCATGAGTAAATACGAACTGGAGAAGAAGTTTAAACGAATTGTCTGACGAGGGGAGAAGCTATGAAACAGCCGCTGATCATTCTCACCTGGCCGACCGCGGTGGGAAAAACAGCTTTGTCCATTGAACTTGCCAAGGCGCTGAATGGAGAAATCATCAGTGCCGATTCTATGCAGGTGTACCGCCATATGGACATTGGGTCGGCCAAGATCATGCCGGAAGAGATGGAGGGAGTGCCTCATCATCTCATTGATGTGCTGGAGCCATGGGAGGAGTTTAATGTGACCCGCTTCCAGGCTATGGCGAAGGAAGCCATGGCGGGAATCTACAGCCGCGGCCATGTACCGATCGTGACCGGAGGCACCGGATTTTATATTCAGGCACTGGCTTATGATATAGATTTTACTGAAAACGAAGATCACAGCGGCATCCGGGAAGAACTGGAGCAGCTTGCCGCAGAAAAGGGCGAGGAGTATTTACACCAGATACTGGCTCAGATTGATCCGGAATCTGCCGAAGCGATTCACGCGAATAATGTGAAAAGAGTGATTCGCGCGATTGAATATTACCGGCTGACTGGAGAAAAGATTTCCGAGCACAATAAGCGGGAACGGGAGAAACAGTCCCCTTACGACCTGTATTACTATGTGCTGACCCGCAATCGCGCTGCTCTTTATGAGCGGATTGACCAGCGGGTGGACATCATGATGGAGCAGGGCCTGGTGGACGAGGTGAAGCGTTTGAAAGAAATGGGCTGCACCCGTGACATGGTGGCCATGCAGGGGCTTGGCTACAAGGAAATCC
>OMCC01001823.1_pt1 | contig 10369 bp, 9 predicted proteins | sample 1674161 | NCBI WGS metagenome assembly OMCC01 (sample SAMEA103958149, study PRJEB25191) | human gut metagenome | biome: human-associated habitat [ENVO:00009003]; feature: intestine environment [ENVO:2100002]; material: feces | place: Germany | collected 2013/2015 | reverse complement strand
CGATAAAAACAAAACTATTTTAGAGTAAATCAAGAAGAAATCTTTCTTTTTTCGTATTTTTGTCCCAATATGCACGTTTAATCCAAATAGGTAACGAACATTTGCGAAGAGAATGAAAGTAATTGATTTAATAAATAACAGCAAAAAAACAGCCTTTTCTTTCGAAATCCTCCCTCCACTGAAGGGTACGGGGATTGAAAAGTTATATCAAACAGTCGATACGCTCCGGGAATTTGACCCGAAATATATCAATATCACCACGCATCGCAGCGAATACGTATATAAAGACCTCGGCAACGGCCTGTTTCAACGGAACCGTTTGAGAAGACGTCCGGGAACTGTCGCTGTGGCTGCTGCCATTCAGAACAAATATAATATCACCGTAGTTCCGCATATTCTGTGCAGCGGTTTCACACGCGAAGAAACTGAATATGTACTGCTTGATCTCCAGTTTCTGAATATCACCGACTTGTTGGTGCTGCGCGGAGACAAGGCGAAGCATGAGTCTGTATTTACTCCGGAAGGCGACGGATACCACCACGCCATTGAATTGCAGGAGCAAATCAACAACTTCAATAAGGGAATCTTTGTAGACGGTTCGGAGATGAAAGTCACCGCCAGTCCGTTCTCTTATGGCGTAGCTTGTTATCCGGAGAAGCATGAAGAAGCTCCCAATATAGAATCCGACCTCTATTGGCTGAAAAAGAAAGTGGAAGCAGGTGCAGAATATGCCGTGACGCAACTATTTTATGATAATAAGAAATATTTCGAATTTGTGGAACAGGCAAAGGCGGCGGGTATCAACATCCCTATCATTCCGGGAATCAAACCTTTCAAAAAACTATCCCAATTAAGCATGATTCCTAAGACATTTAAAGTGGACTTGCCGGAAGATTTAGTAAAGGAGGCCTTAAAATGCAAAAACGATGCTGAAGCCGAACGGGTCGGTATCGAATGGTGCGTGACACAATGCAAGGAATTGATGTCCCACGGAGCCCCAAGTATTCATTTCTACTCTATCGGAGCAGTAGACAGTATCAAAGAAGTAGCCAAAATCATTTATTGATATGTTTTTTAGAGACGTAATCGGACAAGAAGAAATCAAGCGACGGCTCATTCAGGAAGTGAGAGAGGGACGGATTCCGCACGCCCAGCTCATCTGCGGCCCGGAAGGAGTCGGAAAAATGCCGTTAGCTATTGCTTACGCACGTTATATCAGCTGCACCAACCGGGGCGAGACTGATGCTTGCGGCGTCTGTCCGTCCTGCGTAAAATTCAATAAGCTGGTACATCCGGACGTACATTTTGTTTTCCCGATCGTCAAAAGTGCGAAGGGGAAAAAGGAGGTATGCGATGATTATATCGCCGACTGGCGGCCGTTTGTTATCAACAATCCCTATTTCAATCTCAATCACTGGCTGAACGAAATGGACGCCGAAAACTCGCAAGCATTGATTTATGCCAAAGAGAGTGACGAGATATTGAAGAAGCTCAGTCTGAAATCCAGTGAAGGCGGATTTAAGATTACGATTGTATGGCTACCGGAAAAAATGCACCCGGTATGTGCCAATAAATTGCTGAAATTACTGGAAGAACCACCCGAGAAGACGGTTTTCCTGCTTGTATCGGAAGCGCCGGATATGATTCTGCCGACTATTCTGAGCCGTACACAGCGTATGAATGTTCGGAAGATTGACGAAGCCAGTATCGACCGGATATTACAGTCAAAATATAGCATTCAGCCTGCCGACAGTCTTTCCATTGCCCACCTGGCAAACGGTAATTTTATAAAAGCGCTTGAAACAATTCATCTGAACGAGGAGAACCAACAGTTCTTTGATTTATTCGTCAGCCTGATGCGGTTGTCTTATCAACGGAAAATCAGGGAGATGAAGATGTGGAGCGAGCAAGTGGCAGGTATGGGACGCGAACGGCAGAAGAACTTTCTGGAATATTGCCAGCGCATGATTCGGGAGAACTTTATCTTCAACCTGCATCAACGCGACCTTACTTATATGACTATCAACGAACAGAATTTTGCAATCCGCTTTGCTCCTTTCGTCAACGAACGTAACGTCATGGGTATCATGGACGAGCTAAGCGAAGCACAACTGCATATTGAACAGAATGTAAATGCTAAAATGGTATTTTTCGACTTCTCATTGAAGATGATCGTACTGTTGAAGCAATAATAAATATATAAACTATGGAATATAAACTTCATAATGGGAGCGGCAGCCTTTGTTGCAAAGGATGCTCCCGCCAAGATAAAAAGCTGAACACCTACGATTGGCTGGCAGACATACCGGGCAATGCGGAAGAAAGTGATATGGTAGAGGTACAATTCAAAAATACCCGCAAAGGGTATTATCGCAACAGCAATAAAATCAAACTGGAAAAGGGAGACATTGTTGCCGTTGAAGCTGCCCCCGGACATGACATTGGCGTAGTAACTCTTACCGGCAGACTTGTCCCCCTGCAAATGAAGAAAGCCAACTTCAAAGCGGATGCGGAAATCAAACGAATCTACCGGAAAGCCAAACCGGTGGACATGGAGAAGTTCAACGAAGCAAAAGATAAAGAACACGCTACCATGATCCGTGCACGCCAGATTGCATTGAACTTGAATCTGAACATGAAAATCGGAGATGTGGAATATCAAGGAGACGGTAACAAGGCTATCTTCTATTACATCGCCGACGAACGGGTAGACTTCCGCCAACTGATTAAGGTATTAGCCGAAGCTTTCCGAGTACGCATCGAGATGAAGCAGATCGGTGCCCGTCAGGAAGCCGGACGTATCGGTGGAATCGGTCCTTGCGGACGTGAACTTTGTTGTGCTACCTGGATGACGAGTTTTGTTTCCGTATCTACCAGCGCCGCACGTTTCCAGGATATCTCACTCAACCCCCAGAAACTTGCCGGACAGTGTGCAAAACTGAAATGCTGCCTGAACTACGAAGTAGACTGTTACGTAGAAGCACAGAAACGTCTGCCTTCTAAAGAGATTGAGCTGGAAACCAAGGATGGTACTTTCTATTTCTTCAAGGCCGACATCCTCAGCAACCAAGTTTCTTATTCTACAGATAAGAACTTCCCTGCCAACTTAGTCACTATTAGCGGGAAACGTGCTTTTGAAGTGATCAGCATGAATAAGAAGGGTATGAAACCGGACAGCCTGCTTGAAGAAGAAAGGAAAGCGGAGCCGAAGAAACCGATAGACTTGTTGGAACAGGAAAGTGTAACCCGTTTCGACCGTAGCCGTAATAACAGTAAGGAAGGCAATAACGCCAACCGAAACAAGAAAAAGAAAAAAGGAACTCCCAACAACCGACCGCAACAACAAGTAGAAGGGACTAATCGTCCGCAGCAACCGCAACGGGAAAACGAAGGTCGTCCACAACCTGCGGAAAACGGAAACAGAGGAGATCGGGAAAACAGACCAAGAAATAATAATAACAACCGGAACAGAGGACAAAACCAGGGACGGAATAATGAGAACAGACGTCCGGAGAGAAGACAGGAACGGCCACAAAACCAGGAACGCCCGCAAGGTCAGGAACGTGAACGCCCTGCAAGACCAGAACCCAGACCGGAAAGAAACCCAAATCAAGCGAAACCGCAAAATAATGAAAAACCTTCTCAGGAATAGTTTATTCTGTCTGCTCGGTATTTGCCTAATGGCTGCCTGCAATGAGAATACCGTGTATCACTCCTATCAGTCCCTTCCCGACGAAGGGTGGGGAAAGAGTGATACACTCTCTTTTCTGATTCCTGTCACCGACAGTATTCCGCCTATACTCAGATTATTCGCGGAGGTTCGCAACAGAACAGATTACCCTTATCATAACCTGCATCTATTTATCAGTCAAAACCTGCAAGACTCTACGGTATGGCGGACGGATACTATTACTATAAACCTGGCTGATTCCACGGGAAGGTGGATCGGAAATGGTTGGGGAAGTATCTATCAATCAGCGGTCTTTATCAAATCCGTACGTCCTTTGTATCCTGCTAATTACACCTTCAAAATTATGAACGGGATGAAAGATGAGAAGTTGTCCGGAATCAATGACATTGGTATCCGAATTGAAAGACAGGAGAATTAGAAAATAAACGAACTAGAGTCTCCTGCCGCGCCCTGCATCTATCCGCAGGAAAATAAACAGCAATATCGTAAATCCCCATAAAGAAGAACCTCCGTAACTAAAGAAGGGTAATGGGATACCAATTACAGGAGTCAGCCCTAACACCATCCCTATATTGATAAATAGGTGAAAGAGGAAAATACTCACGACCGAATACCCATATACGCGACCGAAAGCAGACGGTTGCCTTTCGGAAAGGAATATCAATCTCAATATCAAAATAAGAAAAGCCAGCAAGACCGCGGCCGAACCTACAAACCCTTGTTCCTCTCCCACCGTACAGAAAATGAAGTCGGTATCCTGCTCAGGGACGTATTTCAATTTGGTTTGCGTTCCGTTCAAAAAGCCTTTCCCTGTCAATCCGCCGGAACCGATAGCAATCTTGGACTGGTTTACATTGTAGCCGGCACCGGTTAAATCTTCTTCCAAACCCAATACTACTTTAATACGGATTTGCTGATGCGACTCTAATATATTATCGAAGACATAGTTACTGGAATATAAGAATCCAATGGAGCCGATTGAGAATAAAGCAATCAGGAAATAAGAGCGCTGACGCTCGCTCAATGCCAAGTAAATCAAATAACCTACCACAACGACACAAAGCCCCCACTGCACCCAGACCAGACTGAAATGGATCCAATATTCGGATATCAGATAAGCGATAAGCAAGACAATCAAACTTCCTCCGATAATATTCCGGGCAGGTTCCCACCGCTTGCGGTATACCCACACCATACCACCGGCAAATAATAAGATCAGCAGCAACACAATAAACTCTCCCAACGGAGTCGGTGTATCGGCTATGAATACTTCATCGAAGCGGATGCCTACCACAAAATAGATGACCGCACATACCCCCGAAAAAAGTACCACACCCGGCATTCCCTCCCGGTAAAGCACCAAGAAGAAAGCAAGATAGACCAAGGCAGAACCTGTCTCCCGCTGACCGATAATCAACAACATCGGAAGGAGGATAATAAAACCCAGTACCAGAGCACATTTCTCTTTCTTTATGCTGAATGAATAGGAGTTTATATATTTGGCCAATGCCAATGCGGTAGCAAACTTGGCAAACTCGGCTGGCTGCAGGCTGACAGGCCCCATTACCAACCAAGAACGGGAGCCTTTGGTATCCGGCGCGATAAAAATAGTAACGATAAGCAAAATTATCATTCCTATATATATAATGTACGCGAACATATCATACATCCGGTCTTCCAACATCAACAACACGAAACCGAGACCGAAGGAACAGATAATCCAGACAAATTGCTTGCCGGCACGGGTAGAGAAGTCGAGGAAGTCACGATCACCATAGTCATAGCTGGCTCCACAGACACTGAACCACCCGCCGACAATCAGAAGCAGGTAAATGCAAATCGTTACCCAATCCAGTGATTTCCACAAACTATCGTTCCTCGTTACCATACAATATCACTCTGTTACTAAATTCTTCTGCTCTCAATTCATTCTCGGGAGATAGTTTGCCTTTCAAGTACTGCTCCATAAGCAATGCCCCGAAAGGTACTCCGTATGTAGCTCCCCAACCTCCATTCTCCACATACACGGCAATGGCTATCTTCGGCTTGTTCATCGGCGCAAAGCCCATAAATACAGAATGGTCATGTCCGCGGTTCTGTGCCGTACCCGTCTTTCCACAAGCTTCCAAGTCCGGAACCATTACCGACAACATACGGCAAGTTCCGCCTGTGGCAGCTCCGCGCATCCCTTCCACCACCGATTCATAATGCCGTTTCTCAATTGTAGTATAACGTGGCGTACGATAAATACTATCCAACTGATTATCTTGAATCTCCTTCACAATATGCGGTGTGATAAAATATCCGCGATTGGCAATCGTTGCACCCAGATTGGCTATCTGGAGAGGAGTAGCCAGAATTTCTCCCTGCCCGATCGAAATACTGATTACCGTCAGTCCATTCCAATGGCCGCGATAAGCCTTATCATAGAACTGTGCATTCGGAATCAAACCACGTTTCTCTCCGGGCAAATCAACACCTAACTTATAACCGAAGCCTTGGGAAACCATGTGATCTTTCCAGACTGTAATTGCGTTTTGCGGTGAACCGTATTTACGGTCGCCGAACATACGGAACAGTCCCCAACAAAAATAAGAGTTGCACGATGTAGCAATAGCAGGAATAAGTGGTATCGGTGCTCCGTGGGCATGACATCCCACCGTCAGTCTGCCGTAATGGAAACCGCGCGAACAAGGGAAAGAAGGACCCTGCTCAGTCACAATGCCTTCCTGCAAAAAAGTTAATCCCTGTGCCGTCTTAAAAGTAGAACCCGGAGGATATACTCCCATCAATGCACGATTCAGAAGCGGTTTCATCTTATCACGCTGCAACATCAGATGGTTCTTTCCACGCTGACGGCCAATCATCAAATGCGGGTCGTAATTCGGCGAAGATACCAGACAAAGAATCTCTCCTGTCTCCGGCTCAATAGCAACAATACTTCCGATCTTATTTTTCAGTAACCGTTCACCCAACATCTGCAAGTCAATATCCAAACTGAGTGTCAAGTTCTTTCCGGGTACGGAAGGACGGTCATATTCTCCGTCCATATAATGCCCCTGAATACGTCCGTGCGCATCACGAAGCAGAATTTCAATGCCTTTCTCTCCACGCAGATACTTCTCATACGATTTCTCTACACCCAACTTGCCGACATAATCGCCACGAATGTAGTAGCCTTCTTCATCGGCTTCCATTTCTTTTGCCGAGACTTCTCCAATATCACCCAAGGCATGCGCGGCAGCATCATAAGAGTATTGGCGAATCGTACGCCGCTGGATATAGAAGCCACGGAATTTAAACAACTTCTCCTGAAAGACGCCACATTCTTCCGCCGAAAGTTGCGACATAAACAATTGATTAGTGTATCTGGAATATCCCGGATTCCGGCGACGGTCTTTCATGTCGCTCATGATTTTCAGGAATTGAGCACGAGTAATATTCAACGACTGGCACAGGTCGAGTGTATCCAAGTTCTCTACTTCTTTCGGGACAATCGTTATATCATAAGCAGGCTGGTTAAAAACCAGCAACTTACCTGTACGGTCATAGATAGCTCCGCGTGAAGGATATTGAATTTTATTCAGGAACGCATTGCTATCGGCGTTCTTCTTATAATCATCGGTAGTAATCTGCAATACAAAAAGACGGATCAGATAAATCAGCACAATAGACAGTGCAATTCCCCCGATAACAAATTTCCGTTTCTCCAGTCTATAATCTTTTGCCATCGCTATCTCCTTATGCCTTCCACAGCTACAATACAAGTTACAGTCAGAACGGTACACAATGCCACCCGCAGCAGCAACAGCCAAATGCCGGAAAACGAGAAGAACTCAATAGAGAGTAAAGCCAGACTATGTATAAAAACACTTGCAGTAGTATATTTCAGAAAAGGAGTGATTCCCATACTCTTGAAAGAAGGTACGAGATTGTCCTGATTATCGCGGGGAGTGAACAAACGCAATAAAGAAGGACGAAGAAAAGCAAGCAACACGGTTGCTGCTGCATTCATTCCCGGAGTATCGGAAAACACGTCAATGGTAAGCCCGAAAAAGAAGGCCCACAACATCAGTTCATTCCGGGAAGTGCCGGAATTGAACTTCAAAATAAAATAAATATAGAGAAAAGGCGTAGCATATCCGGCTATATGCACATTATTCAGAATTAGCACCTGAAGAAGCACCAACCCGATAAACCAACCGATTCTATGTATATAGGTAATAATCATTGTTTCGTTGTCTTGTTTTCGAGTTCTTTCTGCTCCTGCTGACCGTTCCGCGCTATCACCCGCACATCACTAAGCTTGCCGAAATCGGTAGCCAGCTTGATCTTCAGCAGATAGGATAATCCATCATGAGAGTCGGACATATCATCCACCGTCCCCACCATAATTCCTTCGGGAAATACAGTCGAGAAACCGCTTGTCACTACGGTATCTCCCAGATTAAACTCGGCATGACGAGGCAAATCTTTCAGATAAGCGTATCGCGAATCTCCGTGTTCCCACTTCAGATAACCAAAATAATCGCTTCCTACAATCTTGCAACTGATGTTTGATTTGCTATTCAGTACAGAAATCACCACCGAATAGGAAGGAGATGTTTCGTAAACAATTCCCACAATCCCGTTTCCATCTACCACGCCCATTTCGGAATGAATGCCGGAAGAAGAACCTTTATCAAGCGTTATATAATTATCGGCCAGGTTCAGGCTATTCTTAATCACACGTGCCTTAAACAGTTGATAATCTTTCTGAGGCATCTTCCGGATACTGTTCACCGCGATAGAATCGAGTTGACGTTCTTTCAACGCTTTTTCCAAATTATTGATCTGCTCTTCCAATAACATATTCCGGTCCAGCAGGTCTTCATTGACCGATTTCAGGTGGAAATAGGAAGATATACCTCCCGAAACTTCATAAACCGCCCCCACAACTGTATTGGCAGAAGTGAAATAAGCACTCTGCTGGTAATTGTTGAACCGAAATAACAAAACAAAACTGGCTACCTCCAATATGACAAAGAGGAACCAGTAATTGTATTTCAAAAGGAAGTTTATAAAATTCCGCATGAATCAGAGTCCGTGATTTTATCTCATTAGGAAAGAGAAACGATCTACATTCTTTAATGCTACCCCTGTCCCCTTGGCAACAGCGTGTAAAGGATCTTCCGCAATATGGAACGGGATATTTATCTTATCAGTCAGTCGCTTATCCAAACCACGGAGTAACGCACCACCACCGGCCAGATAGATACCATTATGAACGATATCCGCATAAAGTTCGGGAGGAGTATTCTCCAATGCACTCAAGATAGCCGTTTCAATCTTGGAAATCGATTTCTCCAGACAGTGAGCCACTTCCTGATAACATACCGGCACTTCCATAGGAAGGGCAGTAATACGGTTCGGACCGTGAACGATATAATCTTCCGGAGCGTCTTCACCCAGTTCGGTCAAAGCCGCACCTACATTAATTTTGATACGTTCCGCCATACGCTCGCTGACCTTCACATTATGCTGACGGCTCATATATTCTTGAATATCCGCAGTCAAGTCATCACCGGCAATACGGATAGAGTTGTTGGAAACGATACCTCCCAAAGAGATAACGGCAATCTCCGTAGAGCCACCACCTATATCAACAATCATGTTTCCTTCCGGAGCTTCCACGTCAATACCGATACCGATAGCTGCAGCCATCGGTTCGAAAATCAGATAGACATCACGTCCGCCAGCATGCTCGGCAGAGTCGCGAACAGCACGGAGTTCAACTTCCGTACTTCCCGACGGTACGCCGATCACCATACGGAGAGAGGGTGAGAAAAGATGATTGCGGGTGTTTACCTGCTTAATCAGACCACGCATCATCTGCTCGCAAGCATAGAAGTCAGCGATTACCCCGTCTCTCAACGGACGAATTGTACGTATATTTTCGTGGGTCTTTTCATGCATCAACTTCGCCTTTTCTCCTACGGCGATCATCTTATCCGTACGGCGGTCCAAGGCTACAACCGAAGGCTCATCCACCACGATTTTCCCGTTCGTGATGATAATGGTATTGGCTGTACCCAAGTCCATTGCTATTTCTTGTGTAAAAGAGAATAATCCCATTCTTGATTCTTGTTTTTAATGTTTAAAATGACGGATACCGGTAGTCACCATTGCCATGCCATGTTCATTGCAGTAAGCAAAAGACAAATCATCTTTCACTGAACCACCCGGCTGAATTACAGCTGTAATTCCTTCTTTATCGGCAATTTCCACACAGTCAGGGAACGGGAAGAAAGCATCCGAAGCCATTACTGCACCATTCAGGTCGAAACCGAATGATTTAGCTTTTTCAATCGCTTGCTTCAATGCATCCACACGTGAAGTCTGTCCCACACCGCTTGCCAACAGTTGTTTACCCTTCGCCAGTACAATAGCGTTTGATTTACTATTCTTGACAATCTTGTTAGCAAACAGCATATCCTCTACTTCTTCCGGAGTAGGAATCTTGTCGGTCACTGTTTTCAAGTCGGCTACCGTTTCAATATTAGTATCTTTATCCTGCACCAATACGCCGTTCAACAAAGCACGGAACTGCTTCTTCGGCAGTTTGGCCTCCTTACGTACAAGAATGATGCGGTTCTTTTTCTGTCCCAGGATTTCGAGTGCATCCACATCATAATCCGG
>OMCC01001803.1_pt1 | contig 10455 bp, 11 predicted proteins | sample 1674161 | NCBI WGS metagenome assembly OMCC01 (sample SAMEA103958149, study PRJEB25191) | human gut metagenome | biome: human-associated habitat [ENVO:00009003]; feature: intestine environment [ENVO:2100002]; material: feces | place: Germany | collected 2013/2015 | reverse complement strand
TATTAGGATTATTTTTTCAACAAATTTATACAACTGTTGATACAGTTATTGTCTCTAAAACATTAGGACAAAAGGCATTAGCAGCTACGGGATGTTTAAATTCTGTTAATTTTTTAATATTAGGTTTTTGTAATGGGATGGCAAGTGGTTTTTCTATTCCAATTGCGCAAATATTTGGTTCTGGAGATGAAAAGAAATTAAAAAAATATTTAGGAAATATTATTTGGGTCTATTTGTTTTTTGCAATTGTGATTACTGTTATATCTGTTTGTTTAACACAAACAATTTTAATAGTTACAAATACACCAAAGGATATATTTTCTATGGCATATATTTACATGCTTGTTATTTTCTTAGGAATACCAACACAGTTTGCCTATAATACATTATCAGGTATTATGAGATCCTTAGGTGATGTTAAAACACCTTTATATATATTAATAGGATGTTCTCTTTTAAATGTGGGATTAGATTTAATATTTATTATGATTTTACATTTAGGTGTTTTTGGAGCAGCTCTTGCAACTGTACTTAGTGAAGCTTTATCAGCAATAGGATGTTTAGTAATTATGTATAAACAATATACTTTTATACATTTAACAAAAGATGATGTGAAAATAAATAAAACATGCATCATTGAATTATTAAAAGATGGAATTCCTATGGGACTTCAAATGTCTATTTGTGGAATAGGAAGTTTATTGCTTCAAAGTTCAGTAAATGCTTTGGGATCTGTTTATGTTGCAAGTGTCACTGCAAGTGAAAGAATTTGGCAAATATTACAGTCAGTAACAGCTGCTATAGGGACTTCTTTAACGGTTTATTGTGGTCAAAATATAGGTGCAAATAAAATAACGCGTGTTAAACAAGGTGTTCGTGCTGGCGTTATAATGGCAATGATTTATTGTTTTGTAAGTAGTTTATTTATATATTTCTTTAGAAATCAAATTGTTTCTATTTTTATAGATAAAGATGCTTTACAACTTATTCAATTAACAAAGCAATATTTAGTAATCAATGCTTTATTTTTTTGGGCACAAGGTTTAATACATACTGTTCGTTTTTCTTTACAAGGAATGGGGTATGCTAGAATATCATTATTAGCAGCTATTTTAGAAATGATAGCAAGAGCAGTGACAGGATTATTTATTGTTCCATTATTTGGATATATAGCAGTTTGTTTTTCAAATGCTTTAGCGTGGGTGCTTGCCTCAACATTTATTGTTGTTTATTATTTAATATTGATTAAAAAAATGAAGGAAGTATAAATTTTCTTCTTTTTTTAGTACAATAAGAAAAAGAGGAAAAGAATATGAAAGAAATAAAATTAACAGATATTAAAGGTGTAAAAGTAGGACAATGTGAAGATCAAGAAGCTGCTACAGGATGCAGTGTTGTTATTGTAGAAAATGGAGCGACAGCTGGAGTAGATGTTCGTGGTGGAGGTCCTGCTACAAGAGAAACAGATTTATTGAATCCAATCAATATGGTGCAACAAATTCATGCTGTTATGTTAAGTGGAGGAAGTGCTTTTGGTTTAGATGCAGCCAGTGGTGCTATGCAATATCTTGAAGAACATGGTGTTGGTTTTGATATGTCTGTGGCGAGAGTGCCAATTGTATGTGGTGCTTCATTATTTGATTTATCGGTAGGAAATCCCCATATAAGGCCAGATAAAGAAATGGGGTATAAGGCTTGTCAAGATAGTGAAAATGATTTGATTAAAGAAGGAAATTATGGTGCTGGTTGTGGTGCGAGTGTTGGTAAACTTTTAGGATTTGAACATGCCATGAAAGGTGGCGTTGGAACATATGGTATGCAAGTTGGAAATATTCAAGTAGCAGGTATTGTTGCTGTGAATGCTTGTGGAAATGTCATTGATTATAAAACGCAAGAAATATTGGCAGGTGTTAATATTGATGGAAAATGTGTTTTGGCTAGTCAAATTATTTTAGATCAAATGGATCAACTTAGAAAATTACCAGATGGAAATACAACGATTGCTTGTCTTGTTACAAATGTAAAACTTACGAAAGCACAATGTACAAAAATTGCTGGTATTAGCCATAATGGCTACGCTAAAAGTATAGATCCAGTTCATACGATGAGTGATGGTGATACAATTTTTGTATTAAGTACAAATGAAATAGATGGAATGGTGGATGCTGTAGGTATTTTAGCGGTAGAAGTTATTTCTATGTGTATTCAAAGAGCTATTAAAAAAGCTAAAAGTGGATATGGTTTGCTTGCTTATCAAGATTTGAAAAAATAGTCAAAAAAGCATATAATTTTCTTGTTCGTATATTTTGATATTAAAAGAGATCGTTAAGACTTTTATTAAGACATTCGAAATAGCGAATACCATAAAAACGTTGCATCTTTATGAGCGACAGTAGGAGGATTATATGAAGTCGAAAAAGACACAGTACATGACTTCAATGGCTTTATTTTTAGCGATTGAAATCATTCTTGTTGTGACACCTCTTGGATATATTCCAATTGGACCACTAAATGCCACAACAATGCACATTCCAGTTATTATTGCAGGAATCGTATTAGGAAAAAAAGCAGGAGCTGAGTTAGGATTTGTTTTTGGATTAACAAGTTTAATCAAAGCAACAATTCAACCAGGAATTACATCTTTTTGTTTCTCACCGTTTGTGACAATAGGCACAATGTCAGGAAATTATAAAAGTCTCTTGATTGCTTTTATTCCAAGAATTTTACTTGGCTATTTAGCTGGACTCGTTTTTGAAATTATAAAAAAGAAGGGTCATGAAAATTTAGGTGTTGTTTTAGGTGCTTTAACAGGAGCTATTACAAACACAGTGCTTGTTTTATCAGGAATTTATGTATTCTTTGGTGAAGCGTATGCAAGTGCCGTAGGAGTTCAATACTCTACGTTAGTAGCTGTTTTATTAGGCGTTGTTTCTACGAATGGTATTTTAGAAGCTATTCTAGGTGCAATTGTCTCACTTGCTATTTATAAAGCATTAAAACCAATCTTAAAATCATAGCAGGTCAACTTGACCTGTTTTTTATTGAATTTAAATAATATATTAATTAAAATATACACATGAACGGGGATGATGATATTGAATAACTTTATGACCGCATTGTTTAAAATAATTAATAATACTGAAAACAAAGATACCAATTTTGTAATTGCATATTTTTTATTAACACATATAAAAGAAATAGAAAATATGAAATTGCAAGATATGGCAGATGCTTGTTATGTATCAACTTATACACTTATGCAATTTTTTAAAAAGTTTGGTTTTAATAAATTATCTATCGCTAAAAAAATACTGTCTAAACATTATGATGTAAGATTTTATCAATTTAAAGAACGCTATAAAAATAATAAAATAGATCAAATAAAACAATGTTTAAAACCTGTTTTAACAGCTGAAGATTATGAAGAAATCTTTAATCAAGATCAAATGGATCAATTATGTCAAAAAATCCACCAAGCTAATAGAATTATTATTCAAGGTTCTGATGAAAGCATGAGCTGTTTATTAAGATTTCAAGGAGATATGATTACAATGGATAAATTAGTTGTCCAAAATTCTATGTATGAAAATCATTTCAATTCATTAGATAATCAAAATTTAAATATTCTGTTTTCTTTATCAGGAAATATTACAAAATTAATGTCCCATTCAATTCAAGATAATTTAAAACAACATGATTTAGTGATGGTTGGTTATCAAAAATTTTATGATACAAATCTATTATTGAAAATACCCGATTATGTAGATGATGCACTACAAAATTTAATTGTTAATTATTATTTTGAAAATATTTCTTATTGTTATTATTGTAAATATTATGTTGATAAGTAAGTTGTATTTTATTCTTGCATCATCCAAATTATCAAGTTATGAATATATCATAGCTAAGTATTTTATAGATCATTTAGATGATTTAGAAAACCTTAAATTAAAAGATATGATCAATGAAACACATATTTCTAAATCAACGATTACAAGATTTATAAAGGATATAGGATATAATGGATTTTTAGATATACAGTATCAATTGATAAGTGAAAATTTAGAAAATAATATTAATGAGAATATTGAAGTTATACATATCAATGATTTACAAAAAGTTAAATCAATTTTAGTTGTAGGAAATGCTTTTTCGGTATCGAGTTTATTGATTTATAAGAGTTTTTTTAAAACTTTAAATATTGATTATCAGGTAAGAATATATACAGGAAATAATGATTCTTTAGAAGATGAAATGGTTACTTTGATTGATAGTGAGACACTTGTTATTTTAGTTTCTTTAGATATGAATATTAGAAAAATAGTGGCTGATCCATATTGTGATTTTTATAATTATATGAATTTAATAAAATCAAACACAAATCAATATATTTATGTTGGAGAAAAAGATGATACCTATTATGATGAAAATCAAACTTTTCATATTTCTCAAGCTTTACCATATAGTAAAAAAGTAGAAAAACTATGTCAATTTATTGAAAATATATATTTATTAATGAAGTAGGGTTCATTTTTTGAACCCTTTTTTAATAAAAAAAGTGAAGGTTAATAAGTGAAACTATGTTAAAACCAAATAATTGAAAGCGCTTAGAATGAGTGATAATCTTAAATCAGGAGGGAAGAAAGATGAAAAAAATATTGATGATGCTATTATCTTTGATGACTGTTTTTTCAATGAATTTAAGTTTAGTATTTGCTGAAGAAACAACATCAAGAAACTTAAGTCAAGAAAGTACAGATTTTTTAAATGAATTAAAAAAGGAAGGATATGCTGAGGTAGGAAAATATAAAGTAGAAGAAATTACGAATGGTGTTTACCATATGGATGAAGGTATTAAATCTTTACCAGGTGGGGCTACTGATGAAAATGGTAATATGAACAATCCTTCAAGTATTTATTTTGTAGATGAAGGAGACAGTGTTTTAGTTGTTGATGGTGGAAATCCAATTTGGAATAATCAAACATTAAGTGAAGATGCACAAATTATTGTTGAAGCAATGTGTAGTGGTAAAAATGTTGATGTTGTCTTTACACATGGGCATTATGATCATTTAGGTTTATTATGGTCAAATACAATTACAAATAATATTCATTTAAATAAGATTTATATTGAAGAATGTGATAATATCGATAATCAATATAATGTTTTATACGCTAAAACTGCTTTAGGAAAATATGGTGATAAAGTACAACCAATTAAAGCTGGTGAAAGTTTTACAAGTGGAAATTATACTTATGAAACTCAATCATTAAAAGGTCATACAAATGGATCAATTGCGATTATTAATAAAGAAAAAAATGTTATCTTTACAGGTGATGGTATTGGTTCTGGATTTGTATGGTTAGTATGGGATAATATTGATGATTGTCTTGCTGATTATAAAAAAGAAGTTATTGAATTAAAAGAAGTTGTCAAATCAATGGATCATCCTCATATTTTAGCAGGACATAGATGGCAACAATTTTGGAGTGGAAATGAATTATCTCCAGGTGAATTAGATGAACAATATTTAGATGGTATGTTAACAATTTTAGATGCTTTATGTGAAGGAACTGCTAAAACAGAACCATATACATTAAGAAATCCTGCTACAGATATTAAAGTCACTTATGGTGATTTAAAAGCTGAAATTGATACTACTCAAAAAAATATTGATGAATTTGTGTTATCAGAAACAAATTCATTAAAAGATGAATTAAATACATTAATTAATGAAACAGTTGAAGAAAAACAATATACACCAAATAGTTATAGTACTTATCAAACAGCTTTAGAAAACGCTAAAAATGTTTTACAACAAGAAGATGCACAATACAAAGATTTAAAAGCAGCTAAACAAACATTAGAAGATGCTAAAAATCAATTAGTTAAAAAAGCTGATAAAACACAATTAAAAGATTTATATGATCAAGTATCAAAAATTGAAAAAGGAAACTATACAAAAGATTCTTATCAAGTATTACAAGATGCGTTAAAAACAGCTAAAGATGTTTTAGTTAATGAAAATGCAACTCAAGAAGAAGTAAATCAAAGCTATACAGCTTTAGAAAATGCTAAAAATGGATTAAAAGAAGAACAAACAACTACTACAACAAATCCATCAAATACTCAAAAAACAAACAGTGTAAAAACTGGAGATAATACTTCAATTGCTGGCGTTATGATGTCTTCTTTATTAGCGTTAGGTATGTTTGTATTCTTGAAAAAAGTACGTGTTTAATATTAAAAAAGAATTTGATTTCAAATTTAGAAATTAAATTCTTTTTTTTCTGCTTATTTTATATATAATACCCAGTATAAGGAGATATTTATGAAATACATATTTGTTAGACATGGAAAGACACATTTTAATGAAATACAACTTAAACAAGGGTGGTGTGCTTCACCGCTTACTAAACAAGGGATAAAAGAAATAGAGAATATGGCAGAACAGTTAAAAGATTATACAATAGATGCTGCTTATACTTCTCCAATATTACGAGCAAAACATACAGCACAAATGATTTTAAAAAATCATACTGTTTTATTAAATGAAGATAAACGTTTAAAAGAAGTGAACTTTGGTCTTTTAGAAGGTTTACCTTGTTTATTTGTAGATAAACTACATTTAGAATCTTCAGATTGGTTGAATGATTTACAAATGGATTATAGTGGATATGAAGGTGAAAATGTTGAAGATGTAATCCAAAGACACTTTGATTTATTAGATGAAATAGAAAAGAAATTTCAAAAAGATGATACTATTTTAATGGTTGGTCATGGTTGTTCTTTATATGCATTTATTAAAACATTGTTAAAAAGTCAAAAACTTGATTTTCCACAAAATGCCAGTGCAATTATTGTCAATAAAGTCAATGATGAATATCAATTAGAAACAGTATTAAATCCAAAATAAAATACTTAAAGTTTATAAATTTAGGGGGTTAAATTTATATCAGGAATATTATAAAAAATATCCAAATTATGACAAATTCTGATTGAATAACATAAATTTAAATTTAATGAAAAAAAGTATTGAAATAATCAATAATTTTATTGACATGAATAGCATATAATGGTAATATCTACGTGCAATAAAAAGTAGTGGAAAGAAGAAGTGCCTACTTCTCGCCTGATTGATTTTGTCGATAGGCAAATGTCACTAAGATTTAATCTTAATGTCAATGGTGGGTACTCAGTGTGCTCACTTTTTATTTCAACTATAATAATTGGAGGTGGCTTTTATTAGCAGATTTGATAACAGAAAACCAAAACAACCTGATGATTTAGTAAACGAAAGAGTTCGTTTTAAGGAAGTATTGGTTATTGATCAAAACGGTGATCAATTAGGAGTAAAAAGTAGTAGAGAAGCGTTGGATATTGCTTATGATGCAAATTTAGATTTAGTTTGTGTTGCACCTAATGCAAAACCACCAGTTTGTCGTATTATGGACTTTGGTAAATATCGTTTTGAACAACAAAAGAAAGCAAGAGAAATGAAGAAAAACTCTAAAGTGGTAACTTTAAAGGAAACTCAATTATCAGTAACTATTGATACTCATGATAAAAATGTTAAATTAAAAAGAACATTAAAATGGTTAGAAGAAGGAAACAAAGTTAAAGTTGCAATCAGATTTAGAGGTAGACAACTTGCACACGTTGATTTGGGTAAAAAAGTTATTGATGACTTTGTTGAAGAATGTGCAGAAGTTGGTCAAATTGAAAAACCAGCAAAATTAGAAGGACGTACTTTAACAGCTATATTAGCACCAAAAAAGAAAAAATAATTAATGGAGGAAACAATTATGCCAAAAATTAAAACACATAGCGGATTAAAAAAACGTTTAAAAAGAACAGGTAGTGGAAAATTAAAACGTAGCCATGCTTACATTTCACACTTATCACACAATAAAACTCATAAACAAAAGAAACACTTAGCAAAAGCTACAGTAGTAAGTGCTTCAGATTATAAGAGAATTAAATCAAGATTACCTAAATAATTTTAGTTAAAAATAAATACAGGAGGAATACACAATGGCAAGAGTTAAAGGTGGATATACAACTAGACATAGAAGAAAAAAAGTTATTAAATTAGCCAAAGGATATTTTGGAGCTAAACATAAATTATATAAAACTGCTCATGAACAAGTAATGCACTCAATGGCATATGCTTATAGAGATAGAAGAAACTTAAAAAGAAATATGAGAAAATTATGGATTGCACGTATTAACGCTGCAGCTAGAATGAATGATATCTCATATTCTAAATTAATGCACGGTTTAAAATTAGCTAACGTTGAAATCAACAGAAAAATGTTATCTGAAATCGCTATTTGCGATCCAGAAGGTTTCACAGCTATCGTTGAAACAGCTAAAAAAGCTTTAAATGCTTAATAAATCATGACCAACATTTGTTGGTCTTTTTTTATTATCATATTGGTTGACACTTAAAGTAAATAGGTATATCCTTAAATCATAGTAAAACTATAGGAATAAGGAGAAATATAAAAATGAGCAAAGTAAAAAACAGTTTTTTAGACTTAGTGGGAAATACACCACTAGTAAGAGTAAACAACTTAATCAAGAAAGATGAATTGAAAGCAGATGTTCTAGCAAAACTAGAATATTTCAATCCCGCAGGATCAGTCAAAGACAGAATTGCAAAAGAAATGATCCTAGATGCACTAGAAAAAGGATTGATCAATGAAAATACAACATTGATTGAACCAACAAGTGGAAATACAGGAATTGGACTATCAGCCGTAGCAACAGCATTGAATCTAAAGATCATTATTACAATGCCAGAAACAATGTCAGTAGAAAGAAGAAATCTTATGAAGGCATATGGAGCTGAATTGGTTCTTACACCAGGAAGTGAAGGAATGAAGGGAGCAATCGCCAAAGCAAAAGAATTGGCCTCACAAATCGAAAACAGCTTCATTCCAGGACAGTTTGAAAATCCAGCGAATCCAACAGCACACTATAAAACAACAGGTCCAGAAATCTATGAACAAACAGAAGGGAAAGTAGATATCTTCGTAGCCGGAGTAGGAACAGGAGGAACAATTTCAGGGATAGGGAAATACTTGAAAGAAAAGAAACCAGAAGTAAAAGTAGTTGCAGTAGAACCAGCAAGCTCACCAGTACTATCAACAGGAAAAGGAGGAGCACATAAGATACAAGGAATCGGGGCAGGATTTGTACCAGAGACATTGGATACAAAGATCTATGATGAAATCATTACAGTAGAAAATGAAGATGCATTTGCGACAGGGAAAGAAATGGCAAAGACAGAAGGAATTCTAGTAGGGATATCATCAGGGGCAGCATTATATGCAGCTAAAGAACTAGCCAAGAGAGAAGAAAATGCAGGGAAGACAATTGTAGTCTTATTACCAGATGGTGGAGATCGTTATTTATCAACACCTTTAATTCAAGATTAGGGAAATTATTTTCCCTTTTTTAAAAGGAGAATAGGGGATGAATCGAAAATTTGAGTTTAAAGTACAATCAGAAGTACTTGATATAGGGGTTAAAATCAAAGGAGTTAGAATACAAGGAATTAATAATACTGTGTATTCTTCCTCTTTAAATGATTATATAGATGTTCATGTAAAACGTCTTTTAGAAAATAATACTTTAGATTCTTTAAAAGAAAATAAAGTGATTCAAAGTTTTTATGATTTACATAAAGCAGTAGGTATTCCAAAAAGAAAAAATCTACCTGCAAGTGAAAATCTTTTAAAAAACTTATTAAAAAAACAAGAATTTCATCGTATTAATCCATTAGTAGATATTTATAATTTAATTTCTATGGATACTAAATTGGCTTTAGGAGCTCATGATTTAGATAAAACAGAAGGAAATATTTCTTTAAGACTGACTCAAGGAAATGAAAACTATATTCCTCTTGGTAGCGTTGAGGCAAAAGAAGTTAAAGCAGGTATCTATAGTTATATCGATGATGCAAATGATGTTATTTGTTATAGTGAAATCAGACAAGTAGATAAAACTAAAGTGACAGAAGAAAGTAAAGATGTTTTCTTTATTGTTCAAGGAAATCTAGAAACAACAGATAAATATGTAGAAGATGTTGCTAAAGAATTGATTACAGTTGTGACTTATTATTTAGGTGGAACTGGAGAAATTTTGTAGAGGTTATAGCCCTGTTAGTAAATAACAGGGCTATATGTTTAGTGTTAGAAATAATATTTTTTTATTTTATGAAAAAATATGAAATGTAAGGGATAACATGTTAAAATAAACAAGTCTTATCCAATTTTGCTAAAAATATGTCGAATCCGACATATTTTTATTGTATTTAAATGTAAGCGCTATTATAATTAAAAAAGTCAGAGGTGATGTCAATGAATCAAGAATATCAAGCTTTGATAGCTTTAGATTTGTTAACAACTCAAATGAATAAATATGCTAATAAAAAATTAAAACCTTAT
>OMCC01001799.1_pt1 | contig 10462 bp, 7 predicted proteins | sample 1674161 | NCBI WGS metagenome assembly OMCC01 (sample SAMEA103958149, study PRJEB25191) | human gut metagenome | biome: human-associated habitat [ENVO:00009003]; feature: intestine environment [ENVO:2100002]; material: feces | place: Germany | collected 2013/2015 | reverse complement strand
AAAACCTCAGATAATACACCTGGTAAATATAGAAACCCTATCATTATATCAAAATTAAAACGCCAAAATATAAAGAAAATAGTAGAAAGAGAGACAACAAGTATCAATTGCAGGCAACAATATAATAATGTCGTTTTAAGATTAAGCCTCAAATTCAATAATAATAATAAGAAGAACAAAACCGTTCCTAAAACAAACGTTATTGATCCTACAAATAATTCAACTGAAAATAAATCTCCTAATGATATACTTTGACTTTCCATATCTATTCAATTTTAACTTGTCTCTTTTTAGGATCATAATTTAGTGACTTAAAATTATCTTGATACTCTTTAACTATACTATTGGGCCTTGGATCTATAATTACTGGTGCCTTATCTTTTACAGATGGGTCTTGTTTCAAAACATCAGCCGCAAAAGTTCCACAATTATTATTCCTTAATGAATACTCTTTCCTCTTTGAATTAGCATTCTCCGCTATTTTTGATTCTGCATAGTTTTTCATTTCTTTAAACTTATCACTTTCAATATATGCTCCTTCTATTCTTCCGGCATGTCCCGCTTGTTCAGATATTATTGATAAAGTTTTATTCAATGATTCCAATGTAGGCTTTTTATCTTGTCCTATTTTTACATTTGGAACAGCGAATGTTCTGACAACTCCTTTACCCTCTTTGTCATATCTGCCATATTCATAATATTTAGTCACTCCTGTTTTATTATCAATCAATAATACTCCAGCATGACCTAAATTCCCAATTTTACCAATAGGAGTTGATATTTTATAATCAGGGAAGGCAATATAAATACCATCCTTCCCGTTAGGGTCTATACAATTTATAGGATTACTATAACAATAAGTATACAAACTTTCTGAATAATACTTCTCTGCCAACGGATCCACCGTCATAAACCGTCCCAACACTGCATCATAATGCCGTGCCCCGTAATCATACCAGTTCAAGCCTTTCTTCGTGTCATATTCCTTGCTATTGTACTTGTAAGGCTGAGTGCTTGTTGATGAAGCGAATACTCCTCCAAACAGATAGTAATGGTTTGTCTCCTCTACCGCTCCGCTCTGGTTTATGACTACACGGTTGTTCCCCTGATGGTCCTTCAAGTAATAGTAATACTTGTTGTCGCTCAAAGTAATATAGCCCTCTTCGGTAATCAGAAGCTTCTGGGCTCCGTTTTCATAGACCACATTCCCGCAATAGTCCGTTGTGGTGGTAGCGCCACCTATCTTATGAACCGTTCTTAGCTTTGTGCCGTCGGCTGCATAAACATAGGTAATCGTACTTCCGTCGCTGAACGTTACTGCACTTGGCAAATTTAAACAATTATATTGAATATCGGTGATTCCCTTGTTCAAATCTTTGGTTAAATTGCCGTTCGCATCGTAGGTGTACTCTCCGACCTGCTTCACGCCGTCCTTGAACTCGAAGCCTCCACCGTAAGCAGAAGCCATCACGGCATCGTCCACACGGCTCAACTGATTGCCGTTCAAGGTAAAAGTCAGGTTGTCTATCAGGCCGTAGGCACTGGCACCAGTCTGGCCGTAACGTTGCAAACTCTTGATGTTACCGTTCTTGTCATAACCCGTAACGTTCTCCGAGAAGCGGTTCGCATTCGTGCTGATACTTGCTGTCTCTCCATAGGTAGCGTTCAGTACTCTGTCAAGACCGTCGTAAGTGAATTTGTAACCACGGACTGTACTTTCGTTCCCGGACTTCCAAGTCATGCTGCTGATGCTGCCGTTGTACTTCGCAGTACCCACACCCGTGTTGTAGTACAGGTTCTGCGTGAAGCGTGTGCCGCTGATTCCCGTCAGCCAGCTACGCAGGTTGTAGGTATAAGTCAGCTTGTTGGTGCTCGTACCGTGATACTGCTTGGTCAGTAAACGACCGAAGTTGTCATAAGTCGCATCGTACAGAGTAATCGCAGTACTGCCAAGACTATGCTGCACTTTGCTTATTCTGTCCGCATGGTCGTAGGTATAGGTATATACTTCCGTGCGCGTGGTCTTTCCGCTGGCAGTATGTGTATGTGTCACACCAGACGGCTTGTTGGAGAAAGTATAAACCGTACTTGTGATGTCGTAACCACTGAGCAAGTTGTTCTGCACAAGCACGGTAGGACTGGAAGAAGGATTCCCCCCTGCAGGGTCAGCCGTCCCAGACTGTCGTACAAATAATACATATAGGAAATGTTATCCAGATAGGAAGTGCCCGTGCTGTTAAGCATCCGGAGAGTACGGATGTAGTCCTGCATGACCTACATCATTTGATAGACCTAAAAAACTATCCTAACATACAAGATATAGCATATCTGATGTTAGGATAGTAATTAAATAAATCTCATTGAAAAAAGGCAACTTATATTAGAGTAATATTTTTTATTTAGTATGCAAAAGCTTTATAATCTCACCATTACTTTTTCTTATTTCCACATAAGATTGTCCACAGAAAGTCAGCGCACTATCATTTCCATTAGGAATATGCCCTTCTATTACCCATATTCCATTTACCAAGTTAACAGAAAAAGGTTTTTCTTTCTCTATACTTTCCTTTCCATAAATTTCCAATAGTACGCATTCCGCTATCTTTACTGCAATATCCGCTGTAGGTATAAATCCCTCTGCAGGAACATAGCTTTTCATATCAGTATAAAAATCTGTTGAGAGACTATCATTCATTACATACTCAATCTGTTGAGATGATTGTTGATCTTCTCCGACCTTCGATGTACTGTTTGTACATGACATCGCAAATAGCATTAAAGCAAAAAAATAAGTCCTATACATATTGCTATCTTTTTAAAATACCCAATGAATATGTTCTCTCTGGCTAACAGGAATGTTTAAATCTGGCTTTTGTAGCAATTCTTTCATTCTTTGTTTACCCTTTTCAGCAGGAATATCTTTCGGATTAATATTATTCTTTCGTTTAGGATCTTTGGGATCACTAGGAAGATCACTAGTCACTATTGATGTTTTCTTACTATAAGGATTATATTCTAACAAATCGCCACTCGGCGTAGCCAAATAACCATTTTCTTTTGTTTTCTCAATATATTTTATATCAGCTTTTGAGAATTTATTATTTATATGCTCTGCGTCCGCGTCTCCATGCGAATGAATCGATCCTACAAATCTCTCACCGTTAGGAGGTAAGCTTATAGATACGCTGTGCTCTCCTTCATTGGCTGCACTATAAGAATATCCCTTTAGCTTTCCCTTTTGCTTAACTTCATAAATAGAAGAGCCCATTTCACGTTTACGTATAATAGATGCACCATTATAATACATACCCCAATCTTTAGCTGCTGCTCTTTTAGTCTTAAACAGATCACCAGGAGCATATTCCATACCATTTGGGTCTATGAACTTTACCGGATTATCGGCACAATAAGTATACGGACTCATCGAATAATATTTCTCTGCCAACGGGTCATTCGTCGTAAACCTTCCCAACGCAGCATCATAATGTCTCGCCCCATAATCATACCAGTTCAAACCCTGCTTCGTATCAAGCTCCTTACCGTTATACTTGTAAGGCTGGGTATTGCCTGTAGTGCCAAACACACCACCGAAAGGGTAGTAATGGTTCGTTTCCTCCACAGTACCAGACTGGTTGATCACTACACGGTTGTTACCCTGATGATCTTTCAAGTAGTAATGATACTGCTGGGTACCGGTCAGGTTGATGTAACCCTCTTCTGTGAGTAACAACTTCTGAGTACCGTTTTCATAGATCACATTACCGCAATAGTCAGTCGTTGTGGTTGTACTACCTATCTTATGGACTGTTCTCAGTTTCGTGCCGTCAGCACCATAAGTATAGGTAATCGTGCTACCATCACTGAACGATACCGTACTCGGCAAATTTAATACATTATATTGAATATCGGTAATTCCCTTATTCAAATCTTTCGTTAAATTACCATTGACATCGTAGGCATACTCCCCTGCGGCGCTTGCACCGTTCACAAAGGCAGTGTTTGTACCGTATGCCGCGGTACTCACGGCATCCTCCACACGGCTCAACTGATTGCCGTTCAGGGTGAAAGTCAGATTATCAAGCAGGCCGTAGGCACTGGCACCAGTCTGGCCATAACGCTGCAATCCCTTGATATTGCCGTTCTTGTCATACCCCGTAACGTTCTCCGAAAAGCGGTTGGCGTTCGTGCTGATGCCTGCTGTCTCGCCATAAGTAGCATTCAGCAGACGGTCCAGTCCGTCATAAGTGGACTTGTAGCCGCGGACGGTGCTTGCCGTTCCTGCCTTCCACGTCATGCTGCTGATGCTGCCGTTGTACCTAGCGGTGCCGTTACCGGTGTTGTAGTACAAGTTCTGTGTGAACTTCGTTCCGCTGATGCCCGTCAGCCAGTTGCGGACATTGTACGCATAAGTCAGCTTGTTTGTACTACTTCCGTGTAGCGACTTTGATTGCAGTCTTCCAAAGTTGTCATACCCGTAGACAGCGAGCGGTACATTGGTTCCTCCCAACGTGTGCTCAACCTTCAAGAGTCTGTCCGCATGGTCGTAGCTGTAAGCATGCACTTCCGTGCGGGTTGTTTTTCCGCTTGCCGTGTGGGTATGGGTCACCGTAGCGGGCTTGTCGGTGAAGGTGTAGCTCACGTTCAGGTCTTCATCGGTGGTCTTGACAACCGAAAGCTGGCCGGGAAAAATTGCGTATAGAAACGTATAGAAAGCAAAAGGCAGATGATTCACGAAGCCAAACTGAAAAACAAATTCCCTGCTTATATCCGATGACGTAAGCAGGGAATCGTTCAATTTATTGAATCAGAGATTCTTATTATATTAATATTCAAGCCAAAAATAATCAGGGGTGCGTAAAGTATCCCACAATGTAATACCACTATTTGCTCTGCATGCAATCACAATACTGGGTATATTGTCTATCCGGTATCGGAACGTACTATCTATGACCCTTTTTCCACGATATAATACAGTATCCAGAGATGTGACACGTATCTTTATTTTTAAACTATCATATCCGCTTTTATCGAAACGGGTGATTTCCATTCCAAGCCAATCTTCATGGTAGTCCAATATCTGGTCATCCGTCTTGTTCACATACAGTCCATTAAAAACAAGGCTGTCATTCACCCAACATTGGATATAATCTTTACCGGTACGCTCCTTAAAACCAGTACCTACTCGAATCATGAAATCATTCTCTGAGTCCAAATGACCAATGCACGCCACCAGCATGGCAAGTATGATTATAAAAATAAATATACGTGTCTTCATATTACTGCCTTCTTTTAAGTTTTTGCCTCCAGTTAGGAATATGCCTATTCAACTTGTTATGGATATAATTATCTCGGACTGTTTGTATCTGAGAACGGTTTAACTGAGTTGCTTTAAGATAATCTCCATCAAAATCTTGAATAACTTTTTTCTGTGTCATCAAGTTTTCCACATTCATTGTATGCCCCAATCCTCCTGAATGACCAAGTTCGTGAGCAAAAGTCCGGTTATCATCATTGTTCAACATATTAGAAACCGCTTTCGTTCCTATTTTCACATCCAGACTATTTTTATAAGTCTCAGCCATAACTACACTTTTATCCGTTTTTGTCAACATATCTTGATCAACAATCTGCAAAACGTGTTCAGTGTCCTTTATATCATCCACCGAGTTGACAGTTCTCAATTGCATATCCATAGTCGAAACAAAGTCATCACCTGAAATCGTATATGCGGCATTCACTTGCTCTACTATTTGTCCAGCCAAAGTCTTTATATCAAGCTCCTTATTATTAGAATTATTTATCAAAGCCGCTCTTACCGTAATTTTATATTCTATCTTATCCGTTTCACGATTATAATGGGTTTGCACGCGCCAATCATTTCCATCCGGATCAATGCGACCGACAGGCTCATTTCCACAATAGACATAAGGAGATACTTTAAAATGTTTGTCATATAAAGCATCAACCGTTATAAACCTTCCCAACACCGCATCATAATGCCTCGCCCCATAATCATACCAATTCAAACCCTTCTTCGTATCAAGCTCCTTACCGTTGTACTTGTAAGGCTGAACATTGCCTGCACTTGCAAATACCCCGCCGAAAGGATAGTAATGGCTCGTCTCTTCTACCGTGCCGCTCTGGCTGATGACTACCCGGTTATTCCCCTGATGGTCTTTCAAGTAGTAGTGATACTTGCTGTCGCTCAAAGTAATATAACCCTCTTCGGTAAGAAGCAGCTTCTGGACTCCGTTTTCATAGATCACATTGCCGCAATAGTCAGTCGTTGTGGTTGTACTGCCTATCTTATGGACTGTTCTCAGCTTTGTGCCGTCGGCTCCATAAGTGTAGGTGATGGTACTTCCGTCACTGAAAGTCACCACATTCGGCAAATTTAAGAAATTATATGTAATGCCGCTAATACCTTTGTTCAAATCTTTAGTTAAATTGCCGTTGGCATCATAAGAGTACTCATCGGCGGCATTGGCACCGTTTTTGAACTCGAAGCCGCCATTGTAGGTGGAAGCCGCTACCGCATCATCCACGCGGTTCAACTGATTGCCGTTCAAGGTGAGAGTCAGGTTGTCTATCATGCCGTAGGCGGCTGAAGAGAGTTGCCCGTAACGCTGCAATCCCTTGATGTTACCGTTTTTGTCGTAGCCCGTCACGTTCTCACTGAAACGGTTCGCGTTCGTGCTGATACCTGCTGTTTCGCCATAGGTGGCATTCAGCATCCGGTCCAGTCCGTCGTAGGTGAACTTGTAGCCGCGGACGGTGCTTTCATTCCCGGACTTCCAGGTCATGCTGCTGATGCTGCCGTTGTAGCGGGCGGTACCCACACCCGTATTGTAGTACAGGTTCTGGGTGAAGCGCGTACTTGTGATGCCCGTCAGCCAGCTGCGGAGGTTATAGGCATACGTCAGCTTGTTCGCCGCAGAGCCGTGCAGGGACTTGGTACTCAGACGGCCGAAACTATCGTACGTATAGTCTGCCAGAGTTATTTTGGTTCCTCCCAAAGTATGCTCCACCTTGCTTACACGGTCTGCATGGTCATAGCTATAGGTATAGACTTCCGTACGTGTGGACTTGCCGCTTGCGGTATGGCTATGCGTCACCGTGGCGGGCTGTCCCGTAAAGGTATAGACCGTATTAGTCACGTCATAACCGCCCAAAAGATTGTTCTGTACGACTTTAGTTACACGCCCCTTGACGTCATAGTAATAGCCTTTGTAAATTTTAGTACTGCTGCCGGATACAGTCACCGCGCTTCCTGTCAGGGAGCCTTTACTGTAGCCCGAAGTGTCGTTCGTGAACTGGCTCGTCGGGAAACCCGTACCGCCCAGTTCTGCACATGCACCACCTGATCGGAAGAAACCGTCTTGTTCGTGCACTCCCCCTGTTGCGTCAGCCGTCCACCGTTGTCATACACATACTCCGCGAGCTGCGCATCCGGAAGCTTCTTCCAAGTGCAGAGATTACGGTGGTCATCATACACACAATAGGTATCCTACGTCTCGCTGATAGAATAACAAAAACTATCCTAACATACAAGATATGGAATATCTGATGTTAGGATAGTAATTAGATAGATTGGTTTTTAATCAACCTATATCAGAGGAAGACAGTAGTTCGTTACGACGAATTAACCTAAAGCATCAGGCTCTAATAAATCTGGATGTAGTATTACTGATTTATCTAATGCTCTAACAAAATGAGATTTATGGGAATATAATACTTGATACTCCTCACTCTTCTCATTTGCCCAAACTTTCAAAACTACAGCCGCTTCTAAGGGTAAACTCTTCCCGCAGAAACAGCAAACAACCATTTCTTTATTTAATATTCCATCCATAATTTTTCGCTATTCTATTAATAGATTTTTGAGACCAATTTCCCATTGTTGTTATTATACCTTTCCTCCCTTCTACAACAGCATTAAATCTACCGGGAGTAATTTCATGAAGATAAACTGTAGCTCCATCAGCCTGAGTAAAAGCCTTTCCTACAGACTTTGTTACTCTTACTTCATTCACAGAAAGTACCCCTCCTCTCGTTGCCGTTGTTCCAGCAATCCGTTGCACTCCGTGAGCAGTTGATTGTATTGCATTTTGAGTACCTCTTCCTGCCACCTTTCCTACAGCCCATCCTATTGCCTTCCCCAACAACATACCGCCAAACTTTCCGGCACCAAAGCCAAAGGCAGCTTCGCCTATAGGTCGCGCAATAGCATCTATAGAACGACTGTTCAGAGAATTGAAAAGGGCAGACTTAGAGTCTTCAGATAAAGGACTGGTTTTACCTAAGAACTGATTCTGAAGTTTACCGCTGGAAGCTATCAAGTCAAAAGCATTAACAGCCCGATTGGCTAAGATACCTCCATTCTGATAGAAGTTCAGATAGTTGTCATTACCTAACGCAATAGAGGCGGATGAACCGATATTTGTATAGCCTTTTAAAGCTTCACTACCTTCCTGCCAACGTAAATTCCCTTGCTTATCTTCATACCAGTCAGCTCCTGTTGGGTCTATTCTGCTGATAGGGTTGTTACCACAATAAGCATAGAGACTTGTATTGAAATAGTTTTCAGCAGAAGGGTCCACCGTTGCAAACCTCCCCAGCGCCGCATCATAATGTCGCGCCCCATAATCATACAGATTCAAACCCTTCTTAGCATCAAATTCCTTGCCGTTATACTTGTAAGGCTGCACATTGCCTGAGCTTGCAAACACACCACCGAAGGGATAGTAATGGTTCGCTTCCTCTACCGTGCCGCTTTGGTTAATCACAACCCGGTTATTACCCTGATGGTCTTTCAAGTAGTAGTGATACTTGCCGTCACTCAGTGTCACATAACCTTCTTCGGTAAGAAGCAACTTCTGAACACCGTTCTCATAGACCACATTGCAGCAATACACAGTAGGAACCGGATTGCCCGAACCATCTGCCTCCTTATACATCATGCGCCGCTTGATGCCGTCGGCAGTATAGCCATACTGTATGAAACCGCCGGAAGCAAAAGTGACGCCCGTTGGCAAATTTAATACATTATATTGAATGCTGCTAATTCCTTCGGTTAAATCTGAAAAAGGCTATCCTAACATGTAAGATATAGGATATCTGATGTTAGGATAGCGATTAAAAATCATTCTATTTGAGATAATCTACTCACATCAGAGCAAGATAACACCTCATATTTATCATTCTTTCTTAATGCAAATATAGATGGAGTTTCATTTTCATAATAAAGCCCTATACTACCGGTATGATGAAAATAGAAGAAGAATTGTTCCTTTGAGTTATATATAAAGTTTCCATAAGGAGCAATTCCTTTCATAATACAATCTAATGCAACAGATAGGTAAGTATCCCAATCATTACAGACACAACAGCCAGAATATCCTTTAGCAATATTCGAATCTTGCAAGATATGCAAATAAGATACCGTTTCTTTAGACAAAAATTGAGGGTCGTAGCAAAATGTATTCTCTTGAATATTCCAAGTATCTATGCAAAAGTCCCACCATGATGGACTAAAGATAGATAATTCATCTACAACTGTACCAAACAAATCACAAAATAGAGATTTCATGTCGTCAATGCTAACTGAATCTTTTTTTATGTATATTTCGATTTTATGCCCTTGAACATCAATACAAGAATCAGAATCAAACTTTACCCAACAGAATGGGAAAGATTCACCTTCTTGCATTTTTAATATCTGTTTTCTCATTTCGAAAGCTCCTTCCATGGGATAAAAATCCCTACATCACTTTTATGTTTATTAATTATGAAATTTCCATACTTATCAGCATCTTTATGCCATTCTAAGCCTTTATTTGTCTCTTTATAAACTTTATAAAAACTACCGCCATGCTTTGTCTGGTCTTTTACCCACCATAGCCCATCTGATTTACTTTTATAAAATAGACCTCTAATGGGATGTTTCATTACTTTAGAGGATCCTTGTTTGGTCAAACTCCATAATCCTCTAATTGTATTCAAATTTGACGTCTTTGCAAAACCAGGCAAAGGAGGGGTTCCCACCATTGGAGCAACACCCGTTATTACTCCATCTGTTCCTACCTTATATGTAAACCGCGTTTGTTCACTATGATAGGTAGAGCCAATATCTAAAAGATAATAACCCACATACCCCCAAAAGCCGGAAATTGGTTCTAAAGCTCTAGTCCCTACTTTTGTCAAAGCATTAGGTACAGAAACAGCCACCTCATCCAAAGCCACAACGTCCTTCTTCGGATCAAATTTATTCCAATCAACGTCCTTTACATCTACAGTATCAGTTCCCAACGGATCAATATAATTCAACGGATTATTTAAACAGTAAGTAAACGGGCTCGTTGAATAATAGTTTTCCGCAGACGGATCCACCGTCGTAAACCTCCCCAGCGCCGCATCATAATGCCTTGCACCGTAGTCATACCAGTTCAACCCTTTCTTCGCA
>OMCC01001798.1_pt1 | contig 10463 bp, 7 predicted proteins | sample 1674161 | NCBI WGS metagenome assembly OMCC01 (sample SAMEA103958149, study PRJEB25191) | human gut metagenome | biome: human-associated habitat [ENVO:00009003]; feature: intestine environment [ENVO:2100002]; material: feces | place: Germany | collected 2013/2015 | reverse complement strand
GCTTGCCCTCTCCGTCATTGCTTCGCAATGCCACCTCTCCCAAAGGGAGAGGCTTTCGAGCAGCGCTGACCCTATAAAATGCATAACCCTCCTTCCCATCGGGCATACTGCCCAAAGGAAGGAGGGTCTTTTTGTGCAGACCTTTTATAAAATCTGTCTCATCCTCATGATCGTCGGCGGCATCAACTGGGGTCTTGTGGGCCTGTTCCAGTTCGACTTCGTCGGCTGGCTGCTGGGCGGCAGCGCGTCCATCTGGTCGCGCATCGTGTTCACGCTGGTGGGTGTGGCCGCTGTCTGCGGCATCCCGGGCCTGTTCACGGACGAGACCGGGGAATAGAGACAAAAGAAAAAGGCTCTCATGCCGGCAGGAAATACGGCACGAGAGCCTTTTTGAAAACCTATAAAGAATCCCGCCCGGTCGTCTGCGGCAATCAAACCTACCCTTGCGGACAGGTGGGTGCTCTGTCTCCGGTTTCGCGCTTCCTCATCGAGCCTTCATGGTCGACCCATGACGGGGAGGTCTGCAATCCACCGACGAACTCCAAGCTCCCGTTGGATGATTAGTAGGATCATATAAACCGCAACAAATCGCGCCGGGCAGGAAGTCTTTGCTGAAAGATCACTCGATCTCGAACTGGTCGCTCAGACGCTTCTCGAACAGCTTGCTGACTTCCAGCAGGGTCTCATCGTCCTCGACCACGTCGAGATACTCGCCCTCGTCGTCCTCGCCGACGCTCAGGATGACCAGCTGGGCGTCCTCGTCCAGGTCTTCCTCATTCTCGGCGTATTCGACAACGGCCAGGTAATGCACGCCCTTATGGTCCAGAGCGTCGATCACTTCAAACGTGACCTCATTGCCGTCCTCGTCCTCGAGGGTCATCAGGTCGGGCTGATATTCCTCTTCGGTCTCAGCGGCGGACTTGTTCATATCTTCTGCCATAAGTCACGTTCTCCTGTCAAATATCTAAAAAATGGGATAACTGTCACACCCTGCCCGCTCTGCTCCCTCTGAGCTGTGGGTTCCGGGTACGCCTATAGTGTAGCGTTTTTTTGCCCGCTCGTCAAGATGTTTTTCGCATAGAAATCCAATAACAAATTTTCACGCTTTTCCCTCTCGCTTCCCGGGGCGGAATGTGATATACTATAGCGATAGCTTTTGAAAAGCCATCTTTGCTATAATATATGGACAGGGAGGCCCGATCATGAGAGCCTTGAAAAAAATAATGGCGGCACTGGCCCTGACGGCAGTTCTGGCCGGGTGCAGTGCGGACAATATCCTCTCCAGCATCCAGGGCGGGAAGGCCGACACGGTGCAGACGGTCAGCCGCCCGGCTGTGGAGTCGGCAGAGCTGCAGTTCACCCACCCGGCGGCGGGGGACACCATCGCGGTGTTCGATACCTCGGCAGGCGTGTTCAAAGCAGTGCTCTTTTCCACCGAGGCCCCACAGGCCGTGCAGAACTTCACGACATTGGCTCAGCAGGGCTTTTACAACGGCCTGACCGTCACCCGGGTGGAGAAGGACTTCGTGGTGGAGGCCGGGCAGGGCGCGGACGGCAGAGGCACCACCATCTGGAATGGGAACCGTTTCTCCGCCGAGACCACCGATAAGCTCCACCACTATTCCGGCGCACTCTGTGCGGCAGCGGACGCCTCCGGCGACTGCGCCAGCGTCTTTTATGTCATGGAGACCCTGCCGGGCAGCAGTTCGGTGACGCAGGAGCTCATCGACCAGATGAACGCCGCCGGCTGGCGGGCCGACGTGGTGAGCGCCTACCAGACGGCGGGCGGCGCACCCTACCTCGACTACACCGACACCGTCTTCGGGCAGGTGTACGAAGGGATGGAAGTCGTGGACACCATCGCCCAGACCGGCGTGGACGAAAATCAGCGCCCGACGGAGGCTGTCACCATCAACAGCGTGAGCATCACGAAATTTGAATAAGAAGCTGCTTTTCCGCCCTCCGGGCGGTGGGACGGCTGCAAAAAAATCACCCGCCAACTGGCGGGTGATCTGCGTTTATAAGGGAAAAGGGACAGGTTAGGTCTTCTTTACCTGTAGAGTGATGGCGATGTAGGTCTTCCCCTGATAGGTTTCGGCTGCTACGCCTACCTTGGCCCAGTTGCTGGAAAGATTGAACTTCAGGTTAGAAGCCTCATTGTTCTCGGTGATGTAACCAATGAGTTTTTCCAAGGTAGTGTCCTTATAATCGTATTGGGCGATGAGGGTCAGGGTCGAAGTTTTTTCATCGTACTTTACTTCGTGGTAGCCTGTGCATCCTCTAAAGTTGCCCTTCAGTTTGGCGTCCAGATTGGCTGCGGCAACTTCCCGCATATCAGGGTCATTGCTCAGGGCCACGGCGCGGTCGTTGGCGCGGCCTTTGTTGATGGCATGCATCACCTTGGCTTCGGCTTCGGCTTGGGCCTTCGGGCCGGAAGAACCGCCGCCACCGCTGCAGGCGGTCAGGAGCAGAAGGGTCAGTGCACCGGCCAGAAGCAGGGCAGTCAGCTTTCTCAGTTTTGTCATGTGGGTCGCCTCCAATCGTTTTTGTTTTGGTGAGTCCAGTTGCTTTTTCTCATGAAGAAGCGTCATCTCCGGCCATCTGGTCAGGGGGTTCTTCTACCCTCATTTTATCGGAGAAGAGCCGGTGCTGTCAAGCCGGAAAACTATACAAATTCGGCTCAGGAAAATTGTGAAAACAAACCGGAAAACGACGATTTTCTGTGGACTTTGCAACAAACTGTCCGGACTTCGCAAAGAAACTTTGCCACAGGGGCGGCAGGGGCGTTCAGACCTCCCCCGGGTGCGCCTTCCGCCACTGGATGTAGTCGTCCAGGATGACCGTCGCACTTACCGAGTCGAGGATGTTTTTCCGCTTTGCGCCGAAGGTGCCGCTCTCGTCGAGGAGGTCAGCAGCGGCGCAGGTGGTCTGGCGCTCGTCCCACATCCGGACGGGCAGGCCGCTCCAGATCTCAACGGTTTTGGCCAGCTTGCGGCTCTTGCGGGCGCGCTCGCCCTCGGTGCCGTCCATGTTCAGCGGCAGGCCGATGACGATGAGCTCGGCTTCGATCTCCTTTGCCACCTCGCAGACCCTGGCGGCAACTTTGTCCCGGGCCTTGACGGTGATCTGGGGCGTGATGGGGGAAGTCAGGAACTCGGTGCGGTCGCAGGTGGCGAGGCCGGTGCGGCTGTCGCCGTAATCTACTGCTAAAATTTTCATGCAGGTGTCCTCTTTCTGAGATGATTTTTTCTTCATTGTACCACAGAATAGATGTCGCTGCAATTTTGTGGTACAATGATAGAAAAATGAGGGCAGGCCGCCCACGATAGAAAACTGACCCAACGGAGAGATTCACCATGTTAAAACTACTTTTAGGCGGCTCCGGCAGCGGAAAGACCACCCTGCTGTACCAGCGCATCCGGGCGCGGGCCGAGGCGGGGGAGAAGAGCATCCTGCTGGTGCCGGAGCAGTTCACCTCGTCCACCGAGGGCCGCATCCACCGGGAGATGGGCGACGCGCTGAGCGGACTGGTGGAGAGCTTTTCCTTCACCAGCCTCGCCGAGCATATCCTGTCGGCGGAGGGCGGCTCTGCCGTCCAGACCCTCAGCGACGCGGGCCGGGCCGTGCTGGTGCGCCGCGCCCTCGAGGAACTGCAGGACAACGTCCATTACTATTACCGCCACCGCCGCTCGGCCGCCTTCTGCCAGATGGCCGCCGAGACCATCGACGAGCTCAAGAGCGCGGGTCTCTCGGGCCGGCAGCTCTATGAGCTGGCGCAGGACTGCGGCACCGACAGCGCCAAACTCAGCGAACTGGCCCTCATCTTTCAGGGCTACGAGACCCTGCTGGCCGGGACAGGAATGGACCCCTCCGACCGGCTGGAGCTGGCCGCATCCCGCCTCGAGGCCGCGCTGGCCCGGGGCGAACTGCCGGAGTTCCTGCGGGACAGGGCCGTCTTTATCGACGAGTTCGACACCTTCAACGCCCCGAAAAAGCGGCTGATGGGCGCTCTGCTGGCCTCGCTGCCCACCGTGACGGTGGCCCTCTGCGACGACGGCACCCCGCTCGTGCCGGGGGACATGAGCCTTTTCTCCGGCGCGAAGCAGGTGGCGGCGCAGCTGCGCCAGCTGGCCCGCCGGAACGGCACTGCGGTGGCCGTGCCGGAACTGCTGCGCCGGGACGTGCGCCACGCCGACGCCCCCGGCCTTGCCGCAGCGGCTCAGCTGCTGGCCGCAGGCCGGTGTGATCCGCCTCCGGCCTGCCCGGAGATAAAGCTTTTCGCCGCCCCCAGCCGGGAGGAAGAAGCCCGCGCCGCCGCTGCCGCCATCCGCCGCCTCATGCGGCAGGGCATCCGCTGCGGGAAGGTGGCGGTGGTCTGCCGCGACATCTCGAAATACCGCGCCGCCGTGAAGTACGAGTTCCGGATGGCGGACATCCCCCTCTACTGCGACGAGCCGACGACGCCCGAGTTCAGCGCCCCGGCCACGGCGGTGCGGTGTCTCCTGGCCATTGCCCGGGGTGCGGAGCTGACGGAACAGCTCACCACCTTGGCCAAGACCGGCCTCTGCGCCCTCACCGAGGAAGAGGTCTGCGCCCTTGAGAACTACGCCTACACCTGGTCGCCCAACGCGGCGGCGTGGCGTGCGCCCTTCGAGAAGAACCCCCGGGGCTTCGGCGATGTGGAGCCCACCGACGAGGACAGAGAAAACCTTGCCCGGGCCGAAAAGGCCCGCGCCCTTCTCGTCACCGCCGCTGACGGCCTGCGCGCGAAGCTCCGCTCTGCCAACGCCGAGCAGATGAGCCGCGCCCTCTACTTCTGCCTGAAGGAGCTGGGCGCGGAGGACGCGCAGGCCGCGCAGGTGGAGGCCATCCGGGCCGAGCGGGGCATCCCCGCCGCCGAGGAAGCCGCCCGGGAGTGGAACGTGGTCATGGGCCTGCTGGATGAGATGGCGAGCCTGCTGGGCGGCCAGAGCGTCACCATCCCCGAGTACGAAGAGCTGTTCGGGCTGCTGCTGCGCTCGTCCGACCTCGGCCACATCCCCCAGACGCTGGACGCCGTGGTGCTGGCCAGCGCAGGCAAGATGCGCCTTGACGCACCGGACTATGTCTTTGTGCTGGGCCTCTCCGAGGGCGAATTCCCCGCCGCGCCCGGCGAGACGGGCCTGCTGACCCACGCCGACCGCGACGCCCTGATGGCGCAGGAGATCGAGCTTCCGGACTGCTTTGAGAACCGGGTGGTCCGCGAGCAGGTCTGCTTTTATAAAGCCCTCACCGCCCCGGCCAGAGGCCTCTGGCTCAGCTGGCCGAAGGGGCAGGGCCAGACCCTCTGCGCCGCCCTCGAGCCCATCGTGGACGTGCTGAGACCGGGTGCGCCGGAACTCGACCTGACCGACCTTGCCGCCACTGCCGCCGACGGCCTCGACGTGCTGGGCGGCGGCTGGCCCCTGACGGAGACCGAACGCGCCAGCCTCACCGAGGCCCTTCATGCCCCCGGCGGGGCAGAACCCGAGGGCCTCGCCCTCCTGCGCCGGATGGCGGGCCGCAGCCCCCGTCAGGTCAGCGACCTCGAAGCGCTGGAAACGCTGCTGGGCCGGCGGCTCCGCATCTCGCCCAGTCAGCTCGAAAAATACTACACCTGCCGGTACAGTTATTTTTTGCAGTACGTGCTGGGTCTGCGCCCCCGGAAGCGGGCCGAGCTCTCCGCCGACCAGAGCGGCACCCTCATGCACTGGGTGCTCCAGATGGCCCTCGACCCCCACCCCGGCCCTGACAACCCCTGCGCTGGCTTACAGCCCTTCCTCGACCTCGACGACGAGGCCATGGCGGCGCTGGCCGGGCTTCTCGTAGATGAGTACGCAAAGCGCTACCTCCCCGAGGATACGGCCCGCTTCGCCTATCTGCTCTCCCGCCTCAAAAAGAGCATGACGGGCCTGCTGTGCTACCTGCGGGACGAGCAGCGCCAGTCCAGCTTCAAACCGGTGGCCTGTGAGCTGAAGATCGGCTCCGGCGAGGACGCCGTGCGGGGCCAGACCTACCGCCTCTCCGATGGCCGGACGGTGCAGCTCATCGGCACCGTGGACCGCGCCGACGAATGGATCGAGGACGACGGCACCCGCTGGGTGCGGGTGGTGGACTATAAGACCGGCACGAAAAAGCTCGACCTGCGGGAAGTCTACTGCGGCCTCGACTGTCAGATGCTGCTCTACCTGTTCAGCCTGACCCGGGACGCCGACGGACGATTCACCGGGGCAGAGCCTGCGGGTGTGCTGTATCTGCTGGCCGACCCGGCCCCCGAGACGACCACCCGGGGCAAGGCCGCCCGGAGCATGGAATACAAGCTGGACGGCCTCGTCCGGGACGAGCAGAAGGTCTTTGACGCCATGGACGCCGAGGAGACGGGGCGGTATCTGCCCTTCAGCTTCCGGGGCGGTGTACCCAGCCCCTACCAGAAAGAGAAACGCGCCGACAAGGCCAAGCTCTCCCGCATCCAGCTCCATCTGGACGACCTCGTGACCCGGATGGGCGAACAGCTCTACAGCGGCTGCATCGCCGCCGAGCCGCTGGTCACGGGCCGCAGCCCCTGCCGGTGGTGCGACTACGGCTTCATCTGCTGCCATGAGGACGGCATCGGAGAGCGGGCGCTGGACGCCCCTGCAAAGCCTTTTGAACCGCCAGAAAATTCAGATAAAAAGAAGGAGGAAGACCAGTGAGCGAGACAAAATGGACCCCGGCCCAGCGTGCCGCCATCGACGACCGGGGCGGTGCGCTGCTGGTGAGCGCCGCCGCCGGCAGCGGCAAGACCGCTGTCCTGACGGAGCGGGCCGTCCGGCTCATCACCGACCCGGAACATCCCGTGGACGCCGACCGGCTCCTCATCGTCACCTTCACCAACGCCGCCGCCGCAGAGCTCCGCGCCCGCATCGGGCAGGCGCTGCTCCGCCGCAGTCAGGCAGAGCCGGGCAACACGGCCCTCCGCCGCCAGCGGATGCTGCTGCAGAGAGCCCCCATCTGCACCATCGATGCCTTCTGCCTCGACCTGCTCCACAAGCACTTTCAGGCGCTGGACATCCCGCCGGACTTCACCCCTGCCGACCCCGGCAGCGTGGAGATGCTGCGGAACGCGGCCCTCTCCGAGACGCTGGAAGCGGCCTATCAGGATGCGGACTTCTGCGCCTTTGCCGACCTCTACGGCAAGGGCCGCACCGACAAGGCGGCGGGGGAGGCGGTTTTGCAGGTCTATGACTTCCTCCGCGCCCTGCCGGACTACGATAAAAAGCTGGACGAGATGCTGGCCCCGTGGCAGGACGAGAACGGCTTTGCCCGCACCTGCTGGCATGATATTCTGATGCAGGAGGCCGCCCGCTCTGCCCGGGCTGCGAAGGAGCTGCTCTGCGCCGCGCTGAACGACTGCAAGGAGGACTTCGTGACTGCGCAGGCCGACGCCGAGGCCAGCAAAAAGACCCCTGCCGCCAAGGAAAAGGCCGTGGCGGCAGTGAACGAGAAGTTCGCCGAACCCCTCGAGCGGCTGGAAAACTCCGCCGCCCTGCTGGGCGAGGTGGAGCGTCTGGCCGGGGCGGGGGAATGGACGCCCCTCTACGACAGGCTGACGCCCTACGTCCTCGGCATGGAACAGGCCCCCGGCCTCAAAAATATGAAAAAGCGGCTCACCGGCGAGCACAAGGACGCCGTCAAGACCCGGGCTGACGAGGCCGCGAAGCTCTTTGAGAAGATCGAAGACCTCATCAGTTGCAGCCTCGACGAAGCCGAGCTTGACCGGAAAGCCGCCGAACCCTGCCTCCGCGCCCTCTTTGCCGCCGTGCGGGACTTTGACGCCCGCTTTGCGGCCCGGAAGCGGGAGAGGAGATTGCTGGAATTCAGCGACTTCGAGCATCTGGCCCTGCGGCTCCTGCGGGACGCCGACGGCCAGCCCACCGAGCTGTGTCAGGGCATCCGGCAGGGCTACGCCGCCGTCATGGTGGATGAGTATCAGGACACGAACGCCCTGCAGGACGCCCTTTACCGCTGTCTGGCCAGCCCGGCAGGGGATGATCTCTTCCTCGTGGGCGACTTAAAGCAGAGCATCTACCGCTTCCGTCAGGCGGACCCCAGCATCTTCCGGGAAAAGCTGGAGAGCTGGCCCCTCCTGCCCGGCGGCGAAGCCCGCCCCCGGCCCGAGGACGGCAGACCCGGCGAGAACGCCATGCTGGCGCTGGATGCCAACTTCCGCTCTGCCCCGCAGGTGGTGGCGGGCATCAACTTTATCTTCGAACAGCTCATGACGCCCGCTCTGGGCGACACGGCCTACGGCGACGGACAGCGCCTGGTCTGCGGCGCACCCGGCGCATACGAGGGCAGTGTGGAGGCCCACTTCCTGCCCGACGATGCCGCCGAGACGGACGCACAGTATATCGCCGGCCGCATCGAGGCGATGGTGGCCTCCGGCGAGCCGGTGCGGGACGGCGGCACCACCCGCCCGGTGCAGTACGAGGACTGCTGTGTTCTGCTGGCGGCGAGAGGCGACTTCCCGGCCTACGCCGAGGCCCTGACGGCCCGGGGCATCCCGGTCTACGCCGACGCCCGGGAGAACCTGCTGGACGCGCCCCACATCCGCCCCCTCATCGCCCTGCTGCGGGTCATCGACAACCCCGCGCAGGACATCTATCTCGCTGCCGCCATGCTGGGGCCGATGTTCGGCTTTACGGACGACGACCTCGTCCGTCTCCGGGCCGGGGCGCAGACACCCGATCAGCACACCCGCATCAGCCTCTACGGCGCAGTTTTACAGGCCGTCCAGAGCGGGGCGGAGGATGATTTCACCCGCCGGGTGCAGGCGTTCTACCAGCGTCTGACGGCCCTGCGCCGGATGGCCCGGAGCGTGCCGGTGGAGGAACTGCTGGAAGAAATTTTTGTTTCCACCGGCTACCTCGCCGCCCTCGGTGCCATGGAGAACGGCCAGCGCCGCCGGGAGGACGCGCGGCGGTTCGCCTCCTTCTGCGCCGGGGCGGGCGCGGGCGGCATCTCGGCCCTCGTCCGTGCCATCGATGCGGCCACGCTGGCGGGCTCCACCGGGCAGGAAACTACCCCCGGCGGGGCGCGGCCCGGCTGCGTCACCATCATGACCATCCACCGCTCCAAGGGCTTGCAGTTCCCGGTGGTGTTCGTGGCCGACACGGCCCGGCAGTTCAACGCTGCCGACACCCGCCAGCCCGTCCTGCTCCACCGCGTCTGCGGCGCGGGCCTCCGTCTCCGTCCCGAGGGCGGCGAGGGGGCCTATAAGACGGCGGCCTACACCGCCCTCTCCACGGTCCATGCCGCCGAGATGCGGAGCGAGCAGATGCGGCTTTTGTATGTGGCCCTCACCCGGGCGCAGGATAAGCTGATCCTGACGGTGCCGCTGGGCATCGGCCGGACGTCCAACCCCTTCGCCAAAGCTGCCGCCTTCCTCGCCGCCGGGGCGGGGGAGACCCTGAACGCTCAGGCGGGCAGCTTCGCCGACTGGCTGCGGGCGGCGCTCCTCGTCCACCCCAACGGCGGGCCTCTCCGCCGTCTGGCCGGGAACCTCGAGCTGCCCTTTGCGGACACCAGAAGCACCATCGCCCTCACAGTGCAGGCCGATGTCCTCCCGCCCGAGGAAGCCCCCGCCGAGGCGGAAGAGCCGACCCGGCCCGAGGCCGACCCGGCCCTTGTGGAGACGCTGCGGCAGGGCTTCGGCTGGCGGTATCCGGCGGCAGCGCTGGCGGATATCCCGGCCAAGGTCAGCGTGACCAGCCTCGTCCACGCTGCTGAGCAGACCACCCTCGAGCGCCCGGGCTTCCTCTCGAAGGACGGCCTCACCGCCGCCGAGATGGGTACGGCTCTCCATGCCTTCCTCGAACACGCCGACTTCGGGGCGCTGGCCGCTGTGCGGGACGCAGAGGACGACGCCGTTCTGGCCGCTGTCCGCGCCGAGCGGGAGCGTCAGGCGGCGGCGCAGCTCACGCCCCCCGCCATTGCCGGGAAGCTGGATGTCTATAAGATACTCCGCTTTGTGCGCAGCGAGGCGTTCCGCCGCATCTGCGGGGCAGAGGATGTGCTGCGGGAGCTGGCTTTTATCACGTCGCTGCCCGCCGCCGAGGTCATGGCTGCCCAGGGCCGCGCCCTGCCCGACGGCCCTGCCGCCGACGCCGGGGTGCTGGTGCAGGGCATCGCGGACATCGTCCTCGTCTACCCCGACCACCTCGAGCTTCTGGACTACAAGACGGACCGCCGCAAGACTCCTGCCGACTTCGTCCGCGCCTACCGCGCTCAGCTGGAGCTCTACGCAAAGGCCATCGATAAGCGCTTCGCTCCCCGGCGGGTGACATATAAAGGGATATATTCGCTGGAGCTGGGGGAGCTGATAGAGGTATAAATAAGAAAGCAGGGCGCAAAGCCTCTCCCTTTGGGAGAGGTGTCACCGAAGGTGACGGAGAGGGCAAGGACGC
>OMCC01001789.1_pt1 | contig 10483 bp, 9 predicted proteins | sample 1674161 | NCBI WGS metagenome assembly OMCC01 (sample SAMEA103958149, study PRJEB25191) | human gut metagenome | biome: human-associated habitat [ENVO:00009003]; feature: intestine environment [ENVO:2100002]; material: feces | place: Germany | collected 2013/2015 | reverse complement strand
AAAATGCCCGGCATTTTGAAAAGATCTGACGGTTGCTTATGAAACGAAAAGGAGTTTCTATTCTATATGAAACGATTTCCTTCCATTAAGAAAAACAGTGACTTTCAGAATATATACAGAAATGGAAAGTCCTACGCAAATCGTCTTCTTGTTATGTATGTAATGAGAAACGGGGAAGAATCAAACCGGCTTGGCATATCGGTCAGCAAAAAAGTAGGCAACAGTGTGGTACGCCACCATATTGCCAGACTGATGCGGGAGATATTCCGGCTGAACAATGAAAAAATTGAGACTGGGTTAAACATCATCGTTGTGGCGAGAACTGCCGCAGCAGCATCAGATTACAAACATTTGGAAGGTGCTTATATGCACCTGTGCGGACTGCATCATATTTTAAAAGAATCGAAGTGAAGTTGAAAATGAAGATCATAAAAAAGACGATGATCCTGATGATAAGAGGATACCAGAAATATCTTTCTCCTCTTAAAAGATACACTCACTGTATTTACACACCTACGTGTTCTCAATACGCCATTGAAGCACTGGAAAAGTACGGTGTGTTTAAAGGTACATGGTTGGCCTGCAAAAGGATCCTTCGTTGTCATCCCTTTGCAGAAGGCGGTTATGATCCAGTTCCGTAGAAAAAACGAGCACAGCAGGTGCTCCATAAGGAGGTAGCGTTTTGAACAGTTTAGCTGGCGCAGTTGTTTTGACGAAAACAGGCGGTATTCTGGGGCCAATCGCTGGAATCTTAGGCTGGATCATGGATCTTTTGTTCCGTTTTACCAGTACCTTCGGCATTGAGAATATCGGTCTGTGCATTATCCTGTTTACACTGGTTACAAAGATACTGATGATGCCGCTGACTATTAAGCAGCAGAAATCATCTAAGCTTATGGCTGTTATGCAGCCGGAGATCAATGCGATTCAGAAAAAGTACAAGGGCAAAGAAAATGACCAGAAATCTGCTATGATGATGCAGGCAGAGATGAAAGCGGTTTACGAAAAGTATGGTACATCTATGACAGGCGGATGTCTGCCACTGGCTATCCAGATGCCGATCATTTTCGCTTTGTACCGTGTTATCTATAATATCCCGGCTTATGTACAGTCTGTAAGAGGATATTATGAAACCGTTATCAGTCAGCTGCCGGCTGGTTATCAGACACAGGATGTGTTTACACAGCTTGCACAGGCATGCAGAATGACTGGCGACAAATTTGATTTTACTAACGTAAATACAGTTATCGATCTATTATATAAATTCACTGCACAACAGTGGCAGACCTTTATCGGTGCGTTCCCTGCAGCAGGTGAAGCTGCCGTAGAAGGTGGTGTGAACGCAGTACAGGCCATTGAGAAGATGCAGAACTTCTTTGGACTGAACATTGCATATACACCATGGCAGGTGATTACGAATTTCTTCAGCGGCGGTACAGGAACCATCACAATGGTGATCGCGGCTATTGCAATTCCTGTTTTAGCAGGTGCCAGCCAGTGGTACAGCACTAAGCTGATGACTGCAAACCAGCCAAAGCAGGTGGAAGAAAATCCAACTTCTGATATGATGAAGTCCATGAACGTGACCATGCCGTTAATGTCTGTATTCTTCTGCTTTACCTTTGCTTCCGGTATTGGTATCTACTGGGTAGCACAGAGTGTGTTTACCGTTATCCAGCAGATGGTCATTAATTCTTACTTAAATAAAGTAGATATGGACGAGCTGGTACAGAAAAATGTAGAAAAGACTAACAAGAAGCGTGCGAAAAAAGGACTTCCGCCAACAAAGGTTGGAAACGTGGATGACATGCTGAAAAAGTATGAAGAAAAGGAATCCCGTGAAGAAAGCGCACGTATGGCTAAGATCGCAAAGAGCAAGGCCCAGGTGGAAGAGTCCAATAAGTATTATAACCAGGACGCAAAACCAGGAAGTCTGGCTTCCAAGGCCGGTATGGTAGCGAAGTATAATGAACGCCAGGAGAAGGGCAATAAAAAATAGGAGGTTTGTTTCGTATGGATATGATTACGGTTACTGCGAAAACAGTAGACGAAGCGGTTACGAAGGCGTTGATCGAACTTGAAACTACCAGTGACAAGCTGGAGTATGAAGTGGTTGACAAGGGAAGCGCCGGATTCTTGGGAATCGGTGCAAAACCGGCGATCATACGTGCAAAAAAGAAAGAGACCATTGCTGATAAGGCGATTGAGTTTCTGTCCCAGATTTTTGGTGCCATGAACCTTGAGGTATCTATTACAGCTGCTTACAATGAAGAAGAGCAGGAGCTTTCCCTGAACTTAGAGGGAGATGACATGGGAATCCTGATCGGTAAGAGAGGACAGACCTTGGACTCCTTACAGTATCTGGTAAGCCTGATCGTAAATAAGGGAACAGAAGGCTATTTAAGAGTAAAACTGGATACGGAAAATTACCGTGAAAGAAGAAAAGAGACTCTTGAAACCCTTGCAAAGAATATTGCATATAAGGTAAAACGTACCAGACGTCCGGTATCCTTAGAGCCTATGAATCCTTATGAAAGACGGATCATCCATGCAGCAGTCCAGAATGACAAGTATGTGACCACACGCAGCGAAGGAGAGGAACCTTTCCGCCATGTAGTCATTGCTTTAAAAAAGGAAGCTGTTTCCGGTGAAAGAAAGGGAAGATATGACAGAGCCGGCAGAGGCCGTTCTGACCGTTCTTATGGTTATAAGGGAAATAACCGCAGAGGCGGTTCTTACCAGACTGCACCAAAGGCAGAGCCTGTGACTGAAACAGTCAGTGAAAGCACACAGGAGTAATTATAAGTACTGAACTGATAAATAAAAAATAATGTTTAAAATAAAATGAGAAAGGCTGTTGCATAAGCGACAGCCTTTTTTGTATAATAGGGGAATGAAATGAGGGAAAATGAATGAAAACAGATACCATTGCAGCGATAGCGACTGGAATGAGCAATTCCGGTATCGGTATCGTAAGGATAAGCGGTGATGAAGCCCTGCAGGTAATAAGCCGCATTTACAGAAATAAAAAGGGGGAGCCAAAGGATCTGGGCCAGGTGAGATCCCATACGATCCATTATGGCTATATTTATGATGGTGAAGAACGTCTGGATGAAGTTCTGGTCATGATCATGAAGGGACCTAACAGCTATACAGCAGAAGATACAGTGGAGATCGACTGTCACGGAGGCGTGTTCATTGTAAAGAAGATACTGGAAACTGTGATCCGGAATGGCGCAAGGACTGCAGAGCCTGGAGAATTTACAAAACGCGCTTTTTTAAACGGGCGTATTGATCTGGCCCAGGCAGAGGCAGTGGCAGATGTGATCCAGTCTACCAATGAATATGCCTTAAAAAGCTCAGTAAGTCAGTTAGCAGGCTCTGTTTCACGAAAGATCAGGGAGCTTCGTGAAAAGATATTATTTGAGATTGCCTTTATTGAGTCTGCATTAGATGATCCGGAGCATATTTCATTAGATGGGTATCCGGAGCATCTTTTAGAGGCTTTGGAGCCTATGGTAAAACAGGTAGAAAGGCTTTTAGCTTCCTGTGATGATGGCCGTGTGATGTCGGAAGGGATAAAGACTGTTATTTTAGGAAAGCCAAATGCAGGAAAATCTTCTCTGATGAATGTGCTTTTAGGGGAAGAAAGAGCCATTGTCACGGAGATCGCAGGAACTACAAGAGATACCCTGGAAGAGCATATTTATCTTAAGGGCATCAGCTTAAATGTAGTGGATACAGCAGGTATCCGTGATACAGAGGATGTGGTGGAAAAAATCGGCGTGGAGCGTGCTATGAAGGCAGCAGAGGACGCAGATCTGATCATCTATGTGGTAGACGGTTCCAGGGCACTGGATGAAAATGATAAAGAGATCATGGAGTTTATTAAGGGGCGCAGAGCCATTGTCCTTTTAAATAAAACAGATCTGGAAATGGCGATAGATAAAAAAGAGTTAGAAAATACCTGTGGCCATGGAGTGATCCCTATCTCTGCAAAAGAGGAGCAGGGCATTGAAGCTCTTGAGGAAGAGATAAGGCGGCTGTTTTACCACGGAAAGCTCTCTTTTAATGAGCAGGTTTATATTACCAATGTACGCCACAAAGAGGCGCTGGAACAGACACTGGACAGTCTTAAAATGGTAAAACAAAGCGTATCAGACGGCATGCCGGAAGATTTCTATTCTATTGATCTGATGAATGCTTATGAGCAGCTTGGAAAGATATTAGGAGAAGCGGTGGAAGATGATCTGGTAAATGAGATCTTTTCCAAGTTCTGTATGGGAAAATGATGTGGTAAAATGTATGGGGAAATACTCGGTCTTGTGCATTGGATGCACATGGAAATGACCGCGTAGGTTACAGTATATGGGGTAGGCACTTTTGGAACCGAAAGTGCCGTATGATAACGCGGTGGTTGCAGGAATTTGCCGTATTAAAATGCGAAGCTACGGCAAATTCCGTTGCTGGTCATGCAACGCATGAACAGTAACCGCATAGAAACAGGAAGGAATTAAGAAAATGCCATATTTGGAAGAATCATATGATATTGTGGTAGTTGGTGCCGGTCATGCCGGCTGTGAGGCAGCATTAGCCTGTGCCAGACTGGGCCTTGAGACCATTGTATTTACAGTCAGTGTGGACAGTATTGCCCTCATGCCCTGTAATCCCAATGTAGGTGGAAGCTCTAAGGGACATCTGGTAAGAGAACTGGATGCATTAGGCGGAGAAATGGGAAAGAATATTGATAAGACCTTTATCCAGTCTAAGATGTTAAACGAGTCTAAAGGACCGGCTGTCCACTCTTTAAGAGCCCAGGCGGATAAGCAGGAATACAGCCGCCAGATGAGAAAGACCATGGAAAATACCCAACATCTGACCATCCGCCAGGCAGAAGTATCTGAGCTTATAGTAGAGAAAGGGCAGATAAAGGGAGTTAAAACCTTTTCCGGGGCCATATATCATGGGAAAGCGGTTGTACTGTGTACTGGAACATATCTGCGGGCAAGATGTATCTACGGGGACGTGAGCAATCCTACAGGGCCAAATGGTCTTCAGGCAGCCACCCATCTTACCGATTCGCTGATCGCAAATGGAATTGAAATGTTCCGTTTTAAAACAGGAACACCGGCCAGGGCAGACAAGCGCAGCATTGATTTTACCAGGATGGAAGAACAGTTTGGTGATAAGAGAGTGGTTCCATTTTCTTTCTCTACAGATCCCGAAAGCGTTCAGAAAGAACAGGCATCCTGCTGGCTCACTTATACAAATCAGGAAACACACAAGATCATCCGTGATAATTTAAGCCGTTCGCCTCTGTTTTCCGGTGCGATTGAAGGAACAGGTCCAAGATATTGTCCGTCTATTGAGGACAAGGTGGTAAAATTCCCTGATAAAGAGCGTCATCAGGTATTTGTGGAACCAGAAGGTCTTTATACGAATGAAATGTACTTAGGAGGTATGAGCAGTTCTCTTCCTGAGGATGTACAGTATGCAATGTACCGCACTGTGCCGGGACTGGAGCATGTGCGGATCGTAAGAAATGCCTATGCCATTGAATATGACTGTATCAATTCTTTACAGCTTAAGTCTACATTAGAGTTTAAGAAGATCCATGGTCTGTTTGCAGGCGGCCAGTTTAACGGAAGCTCCGGTTATGAGGAAGCAGCTGTACAGGGCTTTATGGCAGGTGTAAATGCTTCTATGGAGGTTATGGGCAGAGAACAGGTGGTTCTGGATCGTTCTCAGGCCTATATTGGTGTACTTATTGATGATCTGGTGACTAAGGAAAACCATGAACCATACCGTATGATGACTTCCAGGGCAGAATACAGACTGCTTTTAAGACAGGATAACGCAGACCTGCGTTTACGCCGGATCGGGCATGATATCGGTCTTGTAAGTGATGCGGAATATGAGCATCTCCTTGAAAAAGAGGCACAGATCAATGCAGAAATCGAACGTCTTGAAAAGGCGACCATCGGCGGTACCCCAAAGGTTCAGGAGCTGCTGGCCAGATATGAAAGCACTCCTCTTAAGTCAGGAACTACTTTGGCAGAGCTGATCAAGCGCCCGGAACTGGACTATGAGAAGCTGGCAGAGGTAGATGAAAACCGTCCTGAACTTGCTTTTGATGTACAGGAACAGGTAAATATTGAGATCAAATATGAAGGCTATATTAAACGTCAGATGCAGCAGGTAGCCCAGTTTAAGAAGTTAGAGGGCAAAAAGCTGCCGGAAAACTTTGATTATGCCCAGGTAAACAGCCTGAGAAAAGAGGCAGTACAGAAGTTGAATAAGATCCAGCCGTCTACCATTGGACAGGCCTCCAGAATTTCAGGAGTGTCACCGGCGGACATTTCCGTATTAATGGTATATCTGGAAAGAAGCAAGTGAGAGGTTGAAAATTTATGACAGAGCAGTTTGCACGGAAAATGGAAGAGGGCGTAAAGCCTTTAGGTATCCGGTTAAGCGAAAAGCAGCTGGAGCAGTTTTACGATTATTTCCAGTTTCTGGTGGAAAAAAATAAAGTAATGAACCTGACGGCTATTACAGAAGAAGATGCAGTGATCACAAAGCATTTTTGTGACAGCTTGAGCCTTGTAAAAGGTTTTTCTGAAATTGAGAAAACGGTTTCACTAATTGACGTGGGAACGGGAGCGGGCTTTCCTGGCATCCCTTTGAAAATAGCATTTCCTCATTTGAAAGTCACTTTGCTGGATTCTTTGAATAAGAGAGTACGGTTTTTAGAAGAGGTCTGTGAATGTCTTGGGCTTGAAAATGTGACCTGTGTCCATGCAAGAGCAGAGGATGGAGGCAGAAATAAGGATTACAGGGAGAAATTTGACCTGTGCGTATCCCGTGCAGTGGCAAATCTTTCCTATTGTATGCCATTTGTAAGAGTGGGGGGATATTTTATCCCTTATAAGTCTGGTGAGATCGTAGAAGAACTGGCTCAGGCGAAAAAAGCAGTGGGGATTTTAGGCGGAGAGATTGAAAATGTCACCGGATTTGAGCTCCCAGGCGGAGAAGGCTCCAGAAGTTTGATCAAGATCAGAAAAATGAAACCGATTTCGGCAAAGTATCCGAGAAAAGCAGGACTTCCTGGAAAAGAACCGTTAGGTGGGAAATAAATATGAAACCGGTTACATGTGAGCTGGAAAGGTATAATTAACAGACAACTATCTGCTGTTACTAAAATAAACAGACAATAACAGAATGATACATCATGGAAAAGGCAGAATTTAATTTATGAATATCAAAGAAATGGCGAAGCTTGCGGGAGTCTCCTGTGCTACAATATCCAGGGTTTTAAATGATTCAGGGTATGTAAAGGAAGATACCCGAAAGAAAGTAATGGAGATTATCAGGGAGTATAATTATACTCCTAATATGATTGCCAGAAGCCTAAGCAGTAAAGACAGTTTTAATATTGGCATCATTATTCCAAATGTGGGAGAAAAACAGTATGGAAAGATATTAGAAGGTGCTGCAAAAGAAACTGCAAAACACGGATACAGCCTTGTTTTTATGGATAGCGAAAATGACCAGAAAACAGAGAAAAAGTGGCTGGAAGAGGTGAAAAACCAGCACATGAAAGGCCTTGTTTTAGTGCCGGTGTGCAGTGAAAATAAAGAACTGCGAGGTGCACTGCAGGAACTGGAAGAACAGGGAACTGCAGTTGTGCTTACAGAAAAAGATGTTAAAAATGCAGGAATGGATGGCGTTTTTGCCGATGGATTCCGGGGCGCTTATGAAGGTATCTGCTGTCTGGTGGAAAAAGGCTGCAAAAAGATAACCATTATACTGGGACAGCCTGAAATGGATGCTGTTACAGAAGAACGGTATAGAGGCTGTTTGCAGGCATTAGAAGATAATGGAATATCCGGGGCAGAGAAAATGGTGCTCAGGGAAGCAGAAGACTTAAGTCGGGTATTTCAGGGAAAAAAACTTCCGGATGCATTTTTTGCTTTAAATCAAATAGCAGCTGATCAGTGTATCAGGGAGCTTTTTAAATGTAAAAAAGTAGGAACGGAAAAGATCATTTTTATGAGAATGGATGCTGAAAATACAGCACAGGTTTTAGGTGATGAGATGATCTCTGTAGAAAAAGACAGAAGAAAACAGGGAAAAGAGGCAGTAAAACTGCTTTTGGAAGCCTTTGATGCAGAAGAAAATGACCGTATAAGGGGAAAACGGATCATGATCCCTTATAAAGTAACAGAAAGCGGTGCCTGCTGATGCAGACATCGCTTTAACAACTGCAACGGGTCAATAGTTCCATGCTTCACGCATTAGTTGAATCTCTTTTGCATATCCGTCCAGATCGTTGGGCGTTTCCAGGTAGAAGGGGAGATGGGCCAGAGCCGGGTGATTGATGAAACGCTTCAGGGCGGGCAGCCCAATATGGCCTTCTCCTAATCTGGCGTGGCGGTCTTTGTGAGCACCTAAAGGATTTAAACTATCATTTAAATGAATGGCTTTTAAACGGTCAAGACCGATAATGCGGTCAAATTCTGATATCACATCATCTAAGTGGTCTGCAATATCATAGCCTGCATCCCATATATGGCAGGTATCTAAGCAGACTCCCAGATGATCGCTTAATTCTACTTTATCAATGATCTCTCTTAATTCTTCAAAGCTTTTTCCGACTTCGCTTCCTTTTCCGGACATGGTTTCCAGGAGAACAGTAGTGGTCTGATCCGGCTTTAAGATTTCATTTAACATATCTGCAATATAAGAGATCCCCACATCAGTGCCTTGCTTTACGTGGCTTCCGGGATGAAAATTATAGAGATTTCCGGGAGTGGATTCCAATCTCGCAAGGTCATCTGCCATGGTCCGTTTCGCAAAATCACGAAGAGCCGGATCAGCAGAGCAGCCATTTAAGGTATAGGGAGCATGTGCCAGGAATGGATGGATATCATTAGCTTTTGCCTGAAGGAGAAAGCGGGAGATATCATCCTGATCCAGAGCTTTGGCATTACCGCCTCTAGGGTTGCGGGAAAAATACTGGAAAGTGTTTGCGTGGATCTTCAGGGCATCCTTTGCCATGGCACAGTAGCCTTTAGAAGATGATAAGTGACAGCCAATACGAAGCATTAGTGAACCTCCTGAGGTAAATAAGTGGTGCTGGCGTTTATGCAATGTTTCACGTGAAACATTCGGGATTTATTCTGGTCCCAAAAATGTTTCACATATCTCATAAAATGCAGCAGGTGATTCCAGTTGTGGCAGATGCTTGGTATCAGGAATAAGTACAGATTCAATGGCTGGATTGTAGGTTTTATATTCTTCCAGTGTGTTTTCCATATCATCCAGGTCAGCACCGCCTAAAAGATAGATACTGTTGTCAATCTTCTTTAATGAGTTAATGATATTACATTTGGTATAGTTACACTTTACACTGGCATAAACAGACTTAGGTGATTCGCCTAAGTGAGCAGCTTCGTAATATGCATCTACTTGTCTGGCTGTTACAGAGTATGGATTGGAGTAGTAAATGTTTTTGAAAGTATCTGCAATGTTCTGGCGGCTGCTGGCAATGTGGTAGATCAAAGTGCCTGCAATAGGCAGATCCAGAATAAATTTATAAAGTTTTGCATTTTTGCCAGGTACCATACTGCAGGAAAGCATGGACTCTGGATTCACAAGAATCAGACGGTCAAATAACTCCGGAGAATTTCCACAGGCCATAACTGCCAGGGACGCTGCATCCCCGGTGGCTAAAATGTCAGTGCGATGACCAATTTCTGATTTGATGAAATCAGAAAGCAGCTGCACATATAAATAATTGGTGTAAGTAAGGTTAGGCTTTTCAGAACGGCCAAAGCCTAGCAGGTCAATGGTGTATACAGTATGATTTTTTGCCAGTCTTTTGCGCACTTCATGCCATTCATAGCTGCTTGAAGCTGGTTCCAGATCATGGACAAGCAATAATGGCTTTCCTTCACCAATCTTTGTATAATGGATATTTCCCAGACGCCAGCGATAGCAGAGGGAAACACGGCTTTCTAAAATATGCTTTGATACAGCGGAAAGTTTCACCGCTTTATTGATCAGGGCAGTAGCAGCAGCAGCACCTGATGAAAGGATCAATAAGGTAAGTAATTTATTTTTTGTTTTCATTCAGATATCTCTTTCTTCCTATTAAAATGGGTTAATAAAGGGGATATGTCACCTTGCGGCGGCAGTTCTTGCTAGTACATTGTTTCCGAAATAACTATACAACTCACTTGTCTGCTAATTTGATCACAGAGCTCTAAAAGCCTCAGCGCAGCCCGCTATACCTGTGTTTTTAGAACTGCATACTCAAATTTGCATCCTATGTGATCAGTACAGCTATTTACGAAAGGATGTACTAAAATTATTATAATACATGGAGTACGCTATGACAACGGACAAAAGATTTGTTACTGTACATGATAGGCACTTTTGGAACCGAAAGTGCCGTACGATAACGTAGTGGTAGCGGGAATTT
>OMCC01001771.1_pt1 | contig 10538 bp, 10 predicted proteins | sample 1674161 | NCBI WGS metagenome assembly OMCC01 (sample SAMEA103958149, study PRJEB25191) | human gut metagenome | biome: human-associated habitat [ENVO:00009003]; feature: intestine environment [ENVO:2100002]; material: feces | place: Germany | collected 2013/2015 | reverse complement strand
TTCCATAGTTTCTCCCTCCATTATTTATATAGACAACAAAAATCATTTTTTCTTTTAAAAAATTAAAAAAACGAAATAAATTTCTTATTTCGTTAAATGCTATAAATAGCAAGGGCAATTAAAATACTTGCAAGAATATCTGTTAAATAGTGAACACCTGTAAGCAGTCTTGTACAAGTAATTGTAATAGCAAGTGCTGAGAGTAATAATCCCATATTTGGTCCTCGAGCAATAACGGTCAAAGCAATAGAAATAGCTAAACTCGTATGAATACTGGGGAAAGAATGACCTATTCTTTTTTTATCATCAATAGGTTTAAGGTCATACTTTTGAATAGGACGAGGTCTATCAATTAATATTCTAAGTAGAACAGTAATTAATAAAACGACAAATGGTTTAATAAATAAAAGATAAAAACCAGTTTGTGATTCGATAACTATTTTTAGTAAAAAAAGTGAATAAAATATAGCAACCATCCATGGACAAAATTTTGATGCAAAATAAACACAAGATTTTATAAAAGGATGTTTATACATAAATTTATTGATACCTTCATAAAAAAACTTCATATTGACCCTCCAAAGTTTTGATATATCTATTATACTATAAAAGAGAAAAGATAGCATTAATAATTGAATTACGATATAATGGACATAATAAGAGGTGTAAAAGATGAATAGAAAATTAATGCCCTTTATGTTACTTCTTATCGAAGTTGTCATGTATTACTTTATATGTTTATATTTCCATATGGATATGGATTTAATCATAGGTTCAGGAATCCTTTATTTTTTATTTCTATTTATATATGGACATTATTCATTAAGTACATGTTTAATATGGGATGAAATCAAAGCGTTAGTCAAATCAAGTTTTTGTTTTTATATAGCTTTACTTGTTTTAGTACCAAAATCAACAGGTTATGAAAGAAGAATGCATTTAACGATTATGGTAGCGTCAATGTTTATCATTTGTTTACTTGCTGATCGTTATATTAGAATAGCTTTTAGAGAACAATTTGCTAGAAAAACATTAGTTATTGGAACAGGGTATGAAGCAGCAAGACTTGGTAAAATATCAAATAATAACCGATTTGCCTTAACTAAAGTAGAAGGTTATGTGGATGCAAATTGGACAAATCAATTATTTGATTTTAAACAGGAAAATGTTATTAAAAATAGTTTTATTTATAGTTATGAGGAATTAGATGAAGCTATTAAGACATTAAAAATCGAACAAATTATTGTAGCTTTACCAGAGGCAAGTGAAGAAGTGATTGATAAAGTGATGTCAGATATATATGGAAAAGTAGAAACTGTTAAATATTTACCAGATGTTAATGGAACAATGACTTTTTCTTCTGAAGTTCAGGATTTTGATGGGCAATTACTAATTGCAACTGCAAATAATGAAATGTCTGCTCTTGCTAATACAATGAAAAGATTTATTGATATTTGTGCAGGAATTGTTGGATGTTTAACGTTAATTCCTTTGATTGCTTTTGTAAAATATAAATATGTCAAAAGTGGGGATCATGATAGTATTATTTTTAGTCAAGATAGAATTGGTAAAAATGGTAAATTGATTAAAATTTATAAGTTTAGATCAATGGTACCTGATGCAGAAAGAATTTTAGATGAATTGATGGAAAAAGATCCGAAAATCAAAGAAGAATATCTTACAAATAAAAAGTTGGTCAATGATCCAAGAATTACGCCAGTAGGGAAGTTTTTAAGAAAAACATCTTTAGATGAATGGCCACAATTTATCAATGTTTTATTAGGTGAAATGTCATTAATTGGCCCTAGACCTTATTTACCAAGAGAAAAGCAAGATATGGGACAATATTACAATTCTATTATTAAATGTAAACCAGGAGTTACAGGAATGTGGCAAGCAAATGGTAGAAGTGATGTTGAGTTTAATTATCGTTGTAAATTAGATGATTATTATTATCATAATTGGTCTATCTGGTTAGATTTTACGATTATTTATAAAACGATTAAAGGCGTTGTTTATGGTAAAGGATCGTTATAGTTATTATATATTAAATTATAAGAAAAGGAGTTTTATACTATAAATCATACTTTTATATGAAGAATATTATAGTATATTAAAAAGTATATGAAGATAGCATTTTTAATTTTATGTCATAAAAATCCAAATCAAATAAATAAAATGATCAATACATTAGATGATGAGGATGTTTCTTTTTATTTACACATAGACAAAAAAAGTGATATTTCAAATAAAATTATAAAGAAAGAAAACGTGTTTATTTTAGATGAAAGTAAATGCCTTGATATTAAATGGGGTCAGAATCAAATGATTCATGCTACAACTAATCTATTAAAAGAAGCATTTTATTCAAATATGCAATATGATTACTTTTGGTTTATGAGTGGTCAAGATTTTCCAATAAAATCAATCGATTACATTAAAAAATACTTAGAAAAGCATAGGGGAGCTAATTATATTGATGTGATGGATAGGAATTATAAAATATATAAACGTTTTAAAAAAAGAAATGATTTAAAATATCCAACTTGTTTTGCAAATCAAACAATAACAATGACAATTTTGAAACATTTATACATTTTAATAACAGGGGGACCATACAAAACTTTATTTTTTAAAAGGAAAAATATAACAGGCTTGGAATATAACTTTGGAAGTTCATGGTGGACATTGACTCATTCAAGCGTGGAGTGGATGTTAGATTATTTAGAAAGGCATGAAGAAGTTTTAGACTTTTTTGATAATTCTATTTGCCCTGATGAGTCTTTGTTTCAAAGTTTGTTTATGAAAACACCTTATACGAATACTAGAGAGAATATAAAAGTTTATTTAGATTGGACTGGTGAAAACAGACATCCTAAGACTTTGACAATAAATGATTATGATACACTTATGAATAGTGATTTCCTAATAGCTAGAAAATTTGATGAAAAGATTGATGGAGAAATCATTAATAAATTAGAGAGTAAATTAAAAATGAAATAGTGTATTTCTTTAAGTTTTTTATAGAGATTGTGCTAATCTTAATGGATATGGAATACCAGCAATTTTTAATGCATTGTAAATTAAATTGTTGATTGTTTGAAAATGTAGTATAGAGGTGTAAAATATTTTGAGTTTCGATAAAAATAAAAAACAGGCAAAAAGTATATTCACAACTTGCCTGTTTTTGCTTGTTTTATAAGGAAAATCAACCTCATAAATAGTATAATAAGTTTAGACCAATAAACAAAATATTTCCATGAACAATTTTAACACAAATCTATATGAAACTAAAAGACAAATTATAAACTATTCTAATAAAATAACTGAAGGATTAAAAAAGCCAACAGCTAAATTTATTATGGATATGTTATATGGTCTATCGAAGAATCAAAGTGTAATGCTTAGTGACATATCTAGAGCATTTGACGAAAATATAAAACTTAATTATATGATTGATCGTCGATTTAAAAATCTTGAAAAAATAAATGATGAAGAATTAGAAATCATTAGAAATAATTACAATAGAGCTGTACTCAATGAGATTGATGAAGAACCACTCGTCTTGCTTGATGATAGTGAAATCATAAAAAATATGGAAAAAATTTGAAGACCTATGCAAGGTACGAGATGCAAGTTCTTTAAAAGATGATATCTATCCAGGATATCATGTTTGTGAAGCAACTGTAATTACAAAAAAAGAGAAGCAACCTATATCTTTATACAGTCATATTTATTCAACGGAAAGTAAAGAATTCAAATCAATGAATGAAGAAACACTAAAGAGTATAGAATATATAAAATCAATCATAGAAAAGAAATGTACATTTGTATGTGACAGGGGATATGATGCCAATATATATTACGAATATTTTTTAAAAGAAGGATGCAATGATGATTTTATAATCAGATTAACAAAAAAAAGAAAGTTAATGTTTAAAGGAAAATCAAAAAAGGCATCAGAAATAGCTGTAAAAAGAAAAGGAAAAATAAAAATGAACATGTATTTTCCAAATTGGATGAGAAGCAAAAATTTTTTTGTAAGATGTTTAAAGATGGGATACATAAACATTGCCCTACATTTAGGAAATCAACTTGATAGAAAAAATACACTTAACGTTGATTTCTATTGAAGTCATGACCTATGAATGTGCTAAAGAAATATATGATGTATTATTAAAAGGTGAATATATAGACTATTATAAAGGTTCTTTGGTTCCAGATGAATCCATATTTCAAATGATTTATATGAATAGTAGATTTAAAGACAAATACTACGATAAATTAGCATATGTTAATTGGAAAGGACAAATTAATCACCCTAAAACTTTTACAATAGAGGATTGTGATGAATTAAAAAAAGTTAATTATTTAATGGCAAGAAAATTTGATGAGGATTTTGATGATAAAATTATAAATAAATTATATGATGAACTATAAGCAGTAAAAGATAAAGCCTATTATGCGAAAAATAAGTAAAAATACGATTAAAGTCAATAATTAAACAGAATGTAGGTTCGAAAATATATAGAGAAATAAGTGATAATTTTACTTAAAAAAACGCATCCGCTAGATTTTGCACATTGATTTTTCAGCGGATATGTATTTTTTTGAGCAAGTGGTATTTAAATTTATACCGATTTCTTGCTCTTTTGAAAACACACCATTCAAGCCCTGCAGTACAAATAATGTCTGTCATTTTTTGATAAGGCAAATATAGATTTTTTTGTTGTTGGGATGACATTTGAGTAATATAGTTTATGCTTTGCGACATTGCCAATGGTAAAATAAAAGTAAGAAACAAGATTGTTAATTGTATAAAGTCGTGATAAAGTTGTCGTAGAAGATGGCATCATGTTGAAAGGTAGTTGTGATAGATAAAAATGTATGGAGAATAGGTGGTAATGTTTTAAGAATTACTAGTTATAAAGATGAACATTATACTGAAGATTCGAAACTTGCAAATAATTTATTATCTTATTGAAGATTAAAAATACTTTTTGGTATATATTTTTGTTATTTTAATATTGGCAATGACTTCTAGCTTGATAAATTCATTAAGTGACAAGGTACATTGCTAAAGAATAATAAAAAAATCACTATACCATAGTGTTTAATTTTGTTAATATTTATTTATAATATTTAATTGTTAAAGAAAGTATGTTAATATTTATTGAATTAGAGGTAATAATGTCGTACTATTACCAATTGGATTTCCAAAGATTGTGAAGGAATATTCTTTTGCATTAATAGCAATTTATTATTTAACAAAAAAAGATGTTATAAATGAAATAAAATCTATGTCAATTACAAATTTATTTGCACTATTTGTAATTTATTAAATTTTGTTGTATAAAGAAAGGATGAAAAAATATTATGAATAATAAACAAGTTGATATATTATTATCGGTATATAATCCAAATGAAGAATATTTGATAAAACAATTAATTTCTTTAAATAATCAAACATATCCTAATTTAAAACTATATATATTTGATGATTGTATAAAAAAAAGGTGTAATTTAGATTTATTTGAAAAATATATCACAAATTTTTCCTATGAGGTTTTGCCATATTGTGAAGAAAATTTAAATTACATGGGGGCTTTTGAAAAATTGGTGCAAAGATCAGATGGTGAATATATTGCTTTTTGTGATCAAGATGATATATGGATGGATGATAAAGTTGAAAAGTGTATCGCATATATGAATGAAAAGAATATCGACTTAGTTGTTACGGATAAACAAATAATTGATGGAAATGACAACGTTACATGCGATAGTGTTAGAAAACATAGCAATAAAAACTATGATAATTGGAATACTTACGATGATATAACTAAATATAATATCTTTGTTACTTATGCAGTAGGAATGAGTATTATAATGAAAGCTAGCTTTGCAAAAAAGTCTTTACCATTTTCAAAATACACAGGTCATGATAAATGGGTATTGGCGTGTACTTCTACAGAAGGAAAAGTAGGGTACTTAAATTTACCTTTAGTTCAATATAGAAGACATGGGAAAAATGTTAGTGGTGTATTAGTTGGAATAGAGACAAAGGAAGATTATATCAATCAGAGAATAATGACTGATTTAAAAATGATTGAAGATTTTAAACAAAAATATCCTAATCACAAAGATTTAAATGAAATTGAGAAATTTGCTAATGCTAGAAGAACAGGTAATATAAAAACCTTATTTAAATTGAGATATCTTGCACCTGACATTGCAAAATTTGATATTGTGACAGCTCTTTTACCCAAAAAGTTATTTTCATTTATGGTAAAAATTGCCCAAAAAATAAGTTAAAAGGATGAAAGAAACAGATATCGGAAAATGAAGAAATATTTGCTAGTATTATTGTAATGTGTTTTAAGAATGAAGAGTTACTTGAAAATATTGTTTGTTTAGTTTTGAATCAACTGCTCAAATCTTATGAATTATTATAAGTGATGATTGTATATCAAATTTAAATAGATTATTTTTTGGGACTGTTTCAAATAATTAGAACAAAAATAAATAGATCATACAATCTATTATAAAAAATAGAGGCTCATTGATTATAGAATTAATAAATTTAATAGTATTTTTTCAAATATTGAGTATTTTGATGTGATAATAATGTTAATATATAATAGTATAAGAAAAATGGATAAAGAGGTGTAAAAATGCAAGTAATAAAATATATGTTTCAACCACATGGTGATGATAGAGGACAACTTGTTGCTCTAGAAGAATTTAAAGATATACCTTTTAAAATTAAGCGAGTGTACTATATGTATGATACAGGAGAAGGAGTCCGTAGAGGCTATCATGCACATAAAAACTTAGAACAAATTTTAATTTGTATACATGGAACTTGTAAAATATTATTAGATAATGGTAAGGAAAAAAAAGTTGTACCATTAGAAAAACCATATGAAGGATTGTATGTGGCTAATAATATGTGGAGAGAAATGTTTGATTTTTCTCCTGATGCAGTATTGCTAGTATTGGCTTCAGAATTATATGATGAAAGTGATTATATTAGAAACTATGATGATTTTTTAGAATTTATTAAGGAGAGTGAATAGAATGAAAATACCTTTTGCAACATTTAAACCAATGCATGATGAAATAAGAAAAGATTTAGATCAAGCATATAATAAAGTAATTGATAGTAATTATTTTATCCAAGGAAAAGAATGTGAATTATTTGAAAAAGAGTTTGCAGATTATTGTAATGCTAAATATTGTGTAGGTGTAGCAACTGGATTAGATGCATTATATTTAATTTTAAGAGCAATGAATATAGGTAATGGAGATGAAGTAATCGTTCCATCAAATACATATATTGCAACAGCTTTAGCTGTTTCATATTGTGGAGCAACACCTATATTTGTAGAACCAGAATTAGAAACTTATAACGTTAATCCAGCTTTAATAGAAGAAAAAATAACAGATCAAACAAAAGCAATTATAGCTGTTCACTTACAAGGAAGACCTGCAGATATGGACGCAGTTAATGAAATTGCTAAAAAACACAATTTATATGTTATTGAAGATGCAGCTCAAGCACATGGAACAGAATATAAAGGTCAAAAAGTAGGTACTTTATCAGATGCAGCAGGGTTTAGTTTTTATCCAGGTAAGAACCTAGGCGCTTTAGGTGATGGAGGAGCAGTTGTTACAAACAATAAAGAAATTGCTGATAAAGTTAGAGCTTTAGGTAATTATGGTTCGGATTATAAATATCATCATATTTATAAAGGAACTAATAGTCGTTTAGATGAAATTCAATCAGCATTTTTACGTTGTAAATTACCACATTTAGATAAATGGAATGAATATAGAAGAAATGTAGCAAATAAATATTTTGAAGGAATAAAAAATCCATTAATTAAATTACCATTAAAAGATAGTGAAGATTATAGACATATTTATCATGTATTTGTTATTAGATGTGCTAAAAGAGATGAATTAGAAAAATATTTAAATGAAAACGGGATTGGGACTGTAAAACACTATCCTATACCAATGCATTTACAAGAAGCATATAAAGATTTAAATATCAAAGAAGGAAGTTTACCAATTGCAGAAGAAATTAGTAAAACTGTTTTAAGTATTCCAATGTACTATGGAATGACAGATGAAGAAGTGAATTATGTTATTGATAAACTAAATGCGTTTAAATAATGAGAGGATAATTATGATTACATTAAGAAAACTTCAATTAAAAGATGTTCCATTAATGCTAGAATGGATGCATGATGAAGAAGCAAAACATATTTTTCAAAATAATTTTGCTGAAATAGATGATGTTGCAGCAAAAAAATTTGTAGAAAATTCTTTTAGAGAAGATCAACAACACTTTGCAATTGTTGATGATCAAGATGATGAATATTTAGGTACAATTTCTCTAAAAAATATTGATTTAAAAAATAAAAATGCTGAATATGCAATTAGCACAAGAAAAAAAGCAAGAGGAACAGGTGCCAATCAAAAAGCAACGGAATCATTATTAAAATATGGTTTTGATAAGTTACAATTGCATAGAATTTATTTAAATGTATTATCATCTAATAAAAGAGCAATTTCTTTTTATAAAAAATGCGGATTTATTTATGAAGGAAAATTTAAAGATCATTTATTTATTGATGATAGATATCAAGATTTAGAATGGTATGCTATATGTAAAAAATAAGAGCATGATATGTATGGAAAAGTTGATTCATAATGTCTATGCATACCTAAAAGAAGAAAATATATAATAAAGTATTGAAATTATTAAAAAATCAAGATTGTTCAAATATTATATTGTATGTTTATGAAGATTGTGTAATTGAAAAATAAGTATAGATATTATAAAAATATATTACTCATATTGATTTGTGCAGGTATTGAAGGAAATTTTTTGTTAGCTTATTAAAGAAAATAGCATAAAAATATACAAGCAGTGAAATAAAAATAAGGGATTATTTGCTTTCACTGCTTTCTTTATATATAATTGCTTTGAAAAAAGGAGAGTTTAAATGGTTAAATCAATAATATCGAAATATAAAAATGTTCCTGTTGAAGTAAAAGCTTCTATTTATTATACAATTTGTAGTATTGTACAAAAGTGTATTGTTTTAATAACGTTACCTATTTTTACAAGATTAATGACAACTCAGCAATATGGGCAATATAGTATCTATCAATCATGGATGAATATCGTAGCTATTTTTGCTACTTTGAACTTACAATATGGGTCATTTGATACAGCTATGATTAAATTTGAAAATGATCGAGATAGATACATATCTTCTATCCAAGGGATTGTTTCAGTTTTAACATTAATAACTTTAATTATATACATCATTGCTCCAGTATTTTGGAATGATTTATTGGAATTACCATCAATGCTTGTTCTCGCAATGATTGTTGAAATATTGATGAGTACAGTCTTAGCTTTTTGGACAAATAAACAACGTTTTATGTATAAATATAAACCAATGATTATTGTAACTCTTATCATATCAGTCGCATCTCCTTTAATAGGGTTGGTTGGTGTACTTTTATTTGAAGAAAAGGGAATAGCACGTATTTTAGGAAATACTGTAGTATATCTATGTATTGGTTTAATTATATACATTTATCAATTATATAAAGGGAAGGCTTTATATGATAAAAAATATTGGACATATGCTTTAAAATTTAATATACCTCTTATACCATATTATTTATCACAAATGATATTTAATCAATCTGATCGAATAATGATTAGTAGAATGTCTGGCCAAACAAATGCAGCATTATATAGTGTTGCTTATCAATTCGCAGTTGTCTTAGTTTTTGTTATTAATTCTATTAACAGTTCATTTGTTCCTTGTACATACAGAGGTATTAAAGATAAAAAATATAATATGATAAAAAAAGTAACAAATATTATTATAATATTTATTGCTACAATGTTGATTGTACTTATTTTATTTGGACCTGAAGCAATTGCTATTTTAGGCGGAAGCAAGTATAAAGATGCTATTTGGGTCATTCCTCCAGTAGCAGGAAGTTTATTATTCTTATTTTTATCTCAATTATGTATAAATGTAATGTTTTACTTTGAAGAAAATAGTTATCTTGTTAAAGGATCTATATTAAGTGCTGTTTTAAATATTGTTTTGAATTTCTTACTTATTCCAATTTTTGGATACGTTGTAGCTGGGTATACAACTTTATTTTCCTATATTGTTTTTTGGTTGAGTAATCTATATTATATGAATAAATCATGTAAAGATAAAATAGAAGATTATAGATATGATACATTGTTTGATTGGAAAAAAATATTTATTATTGCTACTGCTTTCACGATTTTAATTATTTTATTGACATTTACATATTATACAATTTGGTTAAGAATTATATTTGTAGGTGTAATAGGAGTTGTTGCAATATTAAATAGAAATAAGATAATAGAATATTTTAAATTAATAAAAGGATAAAATGAATATGGATAAGACAAAGTTAACGTATAAAGTTGCTAGAAAAATATATGATTCATATCGCTTTTTAGTAGC
>OMCC01001767.1_pt1 | contig 10562 bp, 10 predicted proteins | sample 1674161 | NCBI WGS metagenome assembly OMCC01 (sample SAMEA103958149, study PRJEB25191) | human gut metagenome | biome: human-associated habitat [ENVO:00009003]; feature: intestine environment [ENVO:2100002]; material: feces | place: Germany | collected 2013/2015 | reverse complement strand
TTCGATTGGAATTAACACAAGTAAGGTTGTCGATGCAATACTTACCTCCGGCAGGATTGAACAGCAATCCTACAGAAGCTGCATGGGCTTACTGAAACTGGCAGAAAAATATTCGCCAGAAAAACTGGAACAGGTCTGCGCTAAGGCGCTCTCTTATTCCGGTAAACCCAGCTATAAAAGTATCAAAAATCTATTGGCTGCAACAAAGGATGCACCTGATACCGAATCAGAATCATCTCAAGCAGTAAAACCACATGGCATAACCAGAGGAGCCAGATACTATGGAGGTAAAAACTCATGACAAATCAAAGTACAATCGATAAACTTATTGAAATGCGTCTGACTGCTATGGCAGATGCATTCCGCATCCAGATGGATGATCCTGCAATGAAGGAAGTTCCATTCGAAGATCGCTTCGGTATGCTTGTTGATGTCGAGTATAGCAACCGTAAAAACAATCGTCTGAAAAGGCTGATCCGCCAAGCTGAGTTTGAACAGCCAGATGCCAGCATCGCAGCGATCGATTACCATTCTGGACGAAAGCTGAACAAAGCGCTGATCAATCGTCTGGCAACCTGTGAATACATTACAGAATACCGGAACATCTTTATTACTGGAGCAACCGGAAGTGGTAAAACTTATATGGCCTGTGCCTTTGGCATGGAAGCATGCAAGCACTATTACTCAGTACGGTATGTACGACTTCCTGATCTATTATTGGACTTACAGGCTGCCAGGGACAATGGAACTTTCTCGACTGTCCTGAAGAAATACACCAAGCCAATAGTACTGATCATTGATGAGTGGCTGCTTCTTAAACTGACAGAAGCTGAAGCCAGGAATCTTTTTGAACTGATACATAAAAGACGAAAAAAATCTTCAACGATCTTTTGTTCTCAGTTCCGTGAAAGTGAATGGTACCAGCAAATCTGTGATGGTGAAAGTACTCTTGCCGATGCCATCATGGATCGTATTTCGTATGATTCCTATAAAATCGATATTGAAAGTGTTGACCCAGCTAAAGACCTCTCTATGAGAGAAGTATATGGACTGGATCCAGCAATGGCAAAGTAACTTAATAAACAAACTGAGGTGGCTCCGTTAGTTCGGACAGGTGGCTCTCGCCACACCGGACTGGCGGCTCTGCCGCACCGTAATATTCATCCAGTAATATGTATATCTCTTCAAATTGATTGCAACAATTATATTGGTAATTATTTTATCACTATATTAACCGTTTGTATCTTACAATATTCTTGTAATTCATATATCGAACCATTTTGGCTAACTCTTTATATATCAAATTTTTATTTCTCCATCCCAACTTGACAAACCCCTACAATTAAAAAAATTCACCCATACTAGAATAATCTGACAACGATTCCAGGTAGGGGAACATATTCTGATCCGGATCTTAACTATCCAGGGAAATTCCCCAGAAACGCTCTCCATCCATGCAGATGTAAAAAGCGTGGAAAGCAATACCAGCAAAGAAAATCTGAAAAATTGTCGAGTACATGGAAAATATGCCGGAACGGTGGAAGACATCCACAAAGGAACTGTTTTTGACCGGTTAGAACTGGGTGTCAACGCCATTGCTCACAGTCGCTACGACAGCCGCACCGTTGGGAAGAAAGATAAGGTGTCCTTTGTTGTGACCATATTGATGAAGAACGGAATGTTGCTGTTGGCATCATTACAAGGATTATTAAACAGAATTCATTATAAGTGTATAACATCAATTATACTATAAATAATGAGGAGCTTCCCAAATGCTCCCCATTATCTTAATTACATATAAAAAATACTAGCAAAGTAAAATTCAGCAAATAGCAAAAAACGTCCTATGGTCATAATCATAACATATATTACAAATTCACTTATCTTAAACATATTTTTATTGGATATTTTAGGAAATAGTTTCGCCACTAATCTATCGGATACACATGGTATTGCTGCAAGTGCCGCTGATGCCCTGCCCCTTGGACATTACCAGATAGAAGAAACCAAAGCGCCTTCCGGATACCTAACCGATGGTGCAAAGGCTCTTGAATTTGACATCACCCAAAATGGAGAAATAGTAAATTTAACAACAGAAGAGACTTCTGTTTCTAACCAGATTATCCGTGGCGGTGTCAAAATCCAAAAACGGGATCTGGAAACAGGAGAAGCCAAACCACAGGGAAATGCTTCTTTAAAGGATGCAGAATTTACAATCACCAATCTTGGTCCAAATCCTGTTCTTGTGGATGGAACCGTTTACGAAAAAGATCAAGTAGTTCTCACTTTGAAGACAGATGAAAAGGGGCTTGCTTCCACCAAAAAAGATACGCTCCCTTATGGACATTACCGGGTTGACGAGACAAAAGCACCGGAAGGTTATTTGAACGAGGGAAAACTCTCTCAGGAGTTTCATATCACAGAAAATGGGAAAATTTTGGATTTAACTGCAAAAGAAACAGCAATTTCCAATCAGGTAATCCGTGGCGATTTAGAATTCGTAAAGGTCTCTGACGGAGATTTAAACCGGCTGGCAAATGTTCCATTTTCCATTACCTCCAAAACTACAGGAGAAAGTCATACCATTGTAACAGACAAAAATGGCTATGCCAGTACTTCCTCAGAATGGAATAAGCACACTACAAATACCAATCGTGGGGAAACTTCTGAAGACGGAATCTGGTTTGGCTCTTCTAAACCTGATGATGCCAAAGGAGCCCTGATTTATGATACCTATATTTTGGAAGAACAACGCTGCGATTCCAATGAAGGTATGAACCTCTTAAAAATTGAAGTCTCTGTATACAAAAATCACGTAGTCGTGGATATGGGAACTTTAACGGATGATCAGATTACCATTGGAACTACTGCCCTTGACAAAGACAGCAAGCCTGTCGAAATAGATAAGAAAGAGGTTACTGCCGAAACCACATTTACTCCTAAAGAATCCTCTGGAACGGTAGATGTGATTTTTTCTTTTGATGGGACTTCCCTTGCCGGAAAAACCGTAGTTGTTTTTGAATCTGCTACTTATGACGGCAAAGAATTTGCAACACACGCAGATCTTGAAGATAAAGGGCAGACCATCTACTTCCCAGAAATCGCTACTACTGCAAAAGACAAAGCAGACGGAGATCATTTTGCCAAAACCGATAAAGAGATTACTATTGTTGATACGGTTAAATATAGTAACCTAATTCCAGGAAAAGAGTATGCACTTACCGGTACCTTGATGGACAAAGAGACAAAAGAACCTCTTCAGGCAGATGGTAAACCGATTACTGCCACTACGACCTTTACTCCTGAAGATGCCTCTGGCAGTATTGAACTTACCTTTACATTTGATGGCAGCATCCTGTCCGGCAAAACAATTGTTGTCTTTGAGTCTTTAACGTATCAGGAAAAAGAGATTGCTGTTCACGCCGATATAGAAGACCATGAACAGTCTATCTACTTCCCGGGAATTGGAACTACTGCGAAGGACAAAGCGGATGGGGATCAGGAAGCCGTTGCTACGAAAGAAGTAACCATCATTGACACCGTATCCTACCAAAATCTGATTCCGGATACTCCATACAAACTGGTCGGCACACTGATGGACAAAACAACCCAAAAGGAAGTTCTGATTGATGGAAAACCTGTCACGGCAGAAACAGAATTTACACCAAAGGATTCCAATGGTTCTGTCGAAGTCATCTTCACTTTTGATGGAAGCACATTGGCTGGACATGATGTAGTCGTTTTTGAAAAACTTTTTTCCCTTGAAGGAGAAACAGCACTTGAAATTGCTTCCCATGAGGATCTGGACGATAAAGGACAGACGATAAAACTTACGGAAGTTCCAAAAGACACACCTGAACCTTCCAAACCAGTCAAGACCGGAGATGAAACAACCGTTCTTCCTTATCTTTTACTGGCAGGTGCCGCACTCCTCTTTGCTGCAGGATTTGGTATCTTATATATCCGTAAGCGGAAAAAAGATAAGTAACTATCAATAGATATGCTCACAGGCAGCTTATTACGGCTGCCTGCTATAAAGGTGATGAATATGGAACAATCTCGTTGTAATGCCGATGCCAAACACATCCGGCATTTTTTAGATATTTGTGATGGAAATTGGCATTCCTGTATTTATGTTCGCTGTGTTTCCTGTAAAACCCCAGGTTATTGTAATGGCCCACACTTCTTATATCATCCAGATGAAAACGGCAGTCCTTGTGTCCTGCCCATGGCAGATGCCCGTATGCTCTTCTCCCGCATACCGGAACCAACGGAATGTCTATCCGCCATAACACTGGAACAATTTCAGTCTTTATATGGACTCTACTTTGCAAAAGAAGCATTGACCGATAAGCCATGTCCTTGTTTTGCTTTACTGCGGCATCAGGAAGCATCCCATTATCACTGGTAAAAGGTTGCACTTTTGGCACTTTCTGCGTACAGGATAAGAAAGGAGGCGATTTTATGTTGAATTTCACTGCTATGATTCAAGGAATCGATACAATATTTACGAACTTTATTTTTATTCCTGCACTTTTAATCCTGTACCTGAAGTTTCGTCCGAGAAAGCCCTGGAACAAACGCACCAGAAATCTGTATCGGCTATGTATAGCTCTGATTTCTGTTTATGTCATCCGGATTTTCTGTGCAGGGTTCATCTTTACACCAGTAAATTACTCACGTTTTGCAGACAGCGGTTTCTTTCCGCTTATCAAGGCACTGTTCTATTCTTAGATTTTCTGCCATTTTGTGCCATTTAGTCCGAATCTGGGAGTAGTTTCTATGCCCATCCTATGGGAATTCATCACCTGCTTTCTTACAATATACGTATAAAACACGTAAGCGAGGTGAATCTTTATGAAACAGAAACAAATCCGCTGCCCATACTGCGGCAGCATCGCAATTTTAAGGGATGCGTCCTATGTATATGGAAATAAAGCGAAAGATGGAAAACTCTATGTGTGCAGTCACTTCCCACAGTGTAATTCTTATGTAGGAGTTCATCCTGGCACTACCAATGCCAAAGGAAAACTGGCAAACAAAGAGCTTCGGCAAAAAAGGATCCAAGCACACCGGGTATTTGACCAGATATGGCTAAACCACATCTTTACGAAATCGGAGGCTTACCGCTGGATTGCTGATAAATTCTGTCTGACTGCCAAGGAAGCACACATCGGAGAATTTAGCACTTATATGTGTGATCAACTAATTCTGGAATCCATGAAGATTCTGGAGAATAACCATATCCCTCTCAGGGCCATTGGTTGAAAGGGGGGATATGTATGATCATCCCGATGACAGATGATGAACGCCGATTGACAGAGGAGTACTTATATTTGGTACCTGAAATGGTAAAAAAATTGACTACCCGTTGTGCTTATGTCTCATACGATGAGCAGCAAGACCTTATGCAAGCCGGAAACTTAGCTTTATGCAAAGCCGCCATGAACTATGACAACACCCGTCCCTTTGCAGTTTACGCCAAAGTTGCCATACGAAATGCCATTTACAGTTATTGGAGAAAACTGCAAAAAGAACGAAAATACACCTGTTCCATGTATGCATCTTCCGAATTTGACATGGAACCCCTGCTTGTAGACCAAAAAAACGAACTATGGCAGGAACAATGTATGAACCAGGAACCCATTTATAAGCACCTGCAGTCCTTAGAAGCGGGAAGCTGCAATACACTCAGAAAAGGAATACATGCCCTGCTCCTGCAGCAAAAAGGATATACCAACCAAGAAATTTCCAAACATTATGGTGTCCCAATGAATCATGTCCGGGCATGGCAAAGCAAAGCCCGGAAATACTTACAGCAGGATACCAAATTATATACTCTTTTATCTTGAAGGGAGAACGATTATGCTGACACTTTATACTGCAGTCGGAATCCTACGATTCCAGGATTCCATAAAGGAACATAAAACACCGACAGTTATCAATAACCAGCAGGAATACGGACTGACAGAAGAAGAATTCTTTCTGTGGAGCAGCCTCGCATTTCAAATCCGACAGATCCATGAATTGCAGTCTGCCTTTTCGGAACGTTTGAAAAAACATCACCGTTCGGAAAATATCCCCATTGAACCTTACCTGAATCGCCTGCAACTTCGGGGACTAATTGTAAAAGGGGATGGTTTAACTGGTGTGGATGCCCTGTACCGCCTCTTAGGAGAACTTTATATCAGCCCATTGCAGGACAGTTTTTCAGTACGGCTCTTTACCTGCATCTATCTCTGCATGAAGAAAAAACTGCACACAAAAGAACTGCTCCATTATCTAAAAAAGCCGGCACGGACTGCTATAGAGGACACGGTACTCCAAATAGCAAAAAAAGTACAGATTTCTACGGCAGAGCTTGTAACCTGTGTAGAACAGGGCATCCATCCACAAAATACAGCGCAACTTTTGACGCAGCTTTATGAAACCTCGGATGCAACATTCCGTACCCTGGCACAGGATATCCAATTCACCCATGCCGGTTATCCTATACTGGAAGCCATCAGTAATTTGTACCTCAATAAACAGATTGCATTTGAAAAATTATAGGAAGGAGCAAATTATGCCAAAACCATTTCTTAATAAGCTGATTGTCCATGGGGCAATCGGCTTTTTCTGTGTCTTATTTGGATGTATTTACGGATTTGTAACGCACGACCAGATATTTCTCCTCATGAGTCTTTGCATCGGTGTTGGAACTGCCATACGAATTGTGAGTCTGCTACATACCATCAAGATGCATGACTATACCGAATTAACTGGAACCTGTACAAAACGTGAAGTCAGCCCACTTACCAAGAAACAGAAAATTATTTTCCGTTCCACTGACCAGAAAGAATATCACTTTACATTCGATAAAAATATCCGCCTTTTATCTGGACATTATTATCGCCTATATTTCCGGAATGTAGCAAACCTTTCGGGTGAAGAAAAGGTTACTCCGGATTTACTTGCGTATGAGGAATTATCCTCCCTAAACAAAAATATTTCCTCGAAGAACCCTTAAGTTTTTTCTAAATATATCAGAAGCGGATATGCTATTTTCACATATCCGCTTCTATTATACTTTTTATCTACTCACACTTTTACACTGTTCGTTTTTCTTTTAGTTTTTTTACTTCTTCAAGAGAAAGGCCGGAAATGTTTGCAATTTCTTCTAAAGCATATTTCCCAGCTGCCAGCATACGAAGTGCTACTTCTTTTAAAGAATCTTTTCTCATATCTTCCATTACTTTACACATAACTGCAATTCCCTCCTTACTTTCTTTGAAAAACCTTACTCGATCTGCCAAAACACCATAATACATATCTGATGGATTTGTACAAGAAAAATCATGCATTAATCTTCCGATAGGTGATTCATCACGATATGCACCATTTACATATAAAATATGCGAACCATCATCAAAGCTTTCTCCCGTTTCTAAAAAACAACGCTCAATACGATATAACGGTTGGCCTTTCCCTATAACATCATTCTCTGTAATAAAAACCACAAATGTCTCAGGAAGAACCTCAAAATTCTCACCCTTTTCAAGGAGATTTGCATCCATCATACTACTGTTGTAACGTGCCCTTTTTCTTCCTGCCCCTTTGTCAGCACGTTGAATTTCTATATTAAATTTATGTCCAACACTATTCGTTGCTAATACATCCAACCTTACAGAACGGTTCAATAAATTCTCCACAAATACCTGTGTACGGACATCTACAACCTTTAGATCTTGCTTATCCAATACAATCTGCAATATCAATTCAATACATTCTGTATCGCCCTCAAAACATTTTGTAAAAAAGTCATCATCCAGCAAGCGAAAACCTCTAAGTCGCTGCAAATCTTCTTGGTGTTTTCGATCTATCTCTTCCGTTACAGTCAAACCTATCACCTGCTTTCTTCACTATCTTTATATGTTCATACTACCATAAGTGTTCCTTCTTTTCAAGTTGGTGAGTCATGGATAAAAATTTATACCTTAAAAAACAACAGGACGCACGAATGGCACAAAATATACAGCCACATGAAATGTCTTCCTATATGCAAGAACAACCACAAGAACAATATCTGAATGGTATGTATGTCGCTTAAAGAATTTCAACAAAGAAGCAGCCGAAAAGACTGCTTCTTTTTATTAGGTAATTGCGAAACAAGTTCGCAATCCTGACTAAAAAGCGGTAAGAATCCTGCAACGCAGGATTCTTAAGATGAAAAATAGGTACTTCTAAATTTGAACATGACTAAAAGACTTCCCAGATAAACTGCGAAGAAAAGATTGTATGCATATTAATAATCAGGCAATCAAAGGCTTCAAACTCCGGATGTATTGGTATTGATGAATCTTATCAGCGACAAGCACAGTAACAAGCTGGGTAATTCCTGCAAGCAGTAAATCAGCATGAAGTGTTTTCTCATTCTGTGTTTTACGATCTGCAATGCAGAAACTATCTTTGAAATGGTTGATTGACTTTTCAACATTTACACGGATCTTGTAAGTATCCTCCCATTCCTGTGAGCCGCGTTCTACACCAGGATAGGCACGAAGGTTCTTTTCAGGATAAATGTAGATCATTCGTCCGCAGGAAGAAGATGTACATGGATTGTCACAATGACATACGCGATGTTTTGACTTGTCGGCAGGATTGTATTCCCATTTCATTTTTGGACATACAAACTTCATGGTAGGAAGTTTGCTCCGCAAATGGGATCTGCTTCCTTCACGCCGCATCGGAAGTGATGGATCGTGAGGACAGCAGGGAATACCGTTTTCATTGACAGTATAGTCGGTTCCTTCCACAGAAAGCTTTGTTTTTAAAGGGATAAAAGCTTTTTGAAAGCCAATTTCTTCAAAGAGGGATTTGTAAATGTTAATGGCATCAAACGCAGCATCTCCAAGAAACGTCTTTGAATTTATTAAAGGATGTTTCTGGAAAAAGTCAATTAAAACTGGAAGAAGTGCTTTCGAATCGGCAAGGGATTTATCCTCATCCGGTGAATCTGATTTCTTCCCTACAACGATATCAGGATGGTTTTTTAGAAAGTCCTTGTTGTAGAAAGTGATGTCACGAACAATACCAAGCCCGTTCGTAATAATGCCAAATTTATAGGCGTAACAGAAATGTCCATTGATGTACATCTGCTGGATTGCCTGATTGGAAGCCGCATGAGTTGGCATAGAGCCATAAGCAGCTTTATAAGGATCATAGGAATCATCAAGGTTATGGGACTTTTTGAAAGCCTTTAGCTGCTTGATAATACGGTTGGCATATTTTGGGTTATTTTCTGTAACCCATGCTTCAATGCCAGAGGTATCAAAGATTGTCATGGAAGCAAGGGCAGGATCAAGACTTTGGCAGATCGGTTCGGTCAGATCAACAAGATGATCGAACATAGATTGTAAGTCCGATAAAAAATCCTGTTTGAAACGTGTAAATTTGGAACCATCCGGAACAACATCAAAACCGCAGAAATCACGCAGTTCCTGGGAAAATTTCAAAAATACGATCAGGAGTGTGTCCGTCGGGATTGAGAAAATACGCTGGATAAGAAGTGCCTTAAGCATTGGATAAAGCTGATGTTTGCGAGGTCTTCCGGTACTGGCGTAAAAATGAGAAATAAAAGAAACAGGAACAATTTCATCAAGGTTAATGGCTTCATCAAGAAGCGAAAGGAACTGATATTTGTCGTTGTCGAATTTATTTTGACAATCTTCAAAAATTTCTGCCAAAGTGAGCTGTTTATATGTTATCATGTAGGTATATCTCCTTTAGGTGGATTGGTTAATTAGTTTCTAGGCAATTCTATTTTACCATAAACCTTGAGGAGATATTTTATTTTAATAACAAAAAAATGCCGTATTTATGCGGCTTTTGGCGTTTCGCAAACGCCTATTAATATTTATCTTATGAAAGGAGAGAAAAGAAATGAAGAAAAACACACTCAAACGCTTTATGGCTTCTGCAATGACAGCCGTTATGTGTGTCAGCTCACTGGGAACATTAGCTGTAAATGCTGCTCCTGCTGACCCGGCTGCTGAAACCTCTGTTGTCGACAATCTGATGAGCAAAATGACGCTCCGTCAGAAGATCGCCCAGATGATGATGCCTGATTTCCGTAAATGGCAGACAGAATCGGACTCGGGACAGAAAAATTTCCAGGTGATGAACGATGAAGTGGCTCAGATCATCAAGGATTATGATTTCGGCGGAGTTATTCTTTTCGCTGAAAACGTAGCTCAGACAGATCAGACACTGAAACTGACAACGGATCTTCAGGAAGCTGCCACAGGCGGAACGGACGGCAGCAACATCCCGCTGCTCCTGACAATCGACCAGGAAGGCGGTATTGTTTACCGTCTCGGAAGCGGAACGGCTCTTCCTGGAAACATGGCTCTCGGTGCAACCAGAAGCACGGACGCTGCAACACAGTCCGGAGAAGTGATCGGACGCGAGCTGAGTGCCCTCGGCATCAACGTAGACTTTGCACCTGTTGCCGATGTCAACAGCAATCCTTCCAACCCGGTTATCGGCCTTCGTTCTTACGGAAGCGATCCGGAACTGGTAGG
>OMCC01001766.1_pt1 | contig 10566 bp, 6 predicted proteins | sample 1674161 | NCBI WGS metagenome assembly OMCC01 (sample SAMEA103958149, study PRJEB25191) | human gut metagenome | biome: human-associated habitat [ENVO:00009003]; feature: intestine environment [ENVO:2100002]; material: feces | place: Germany | collected 2013/2015 | reverse complement strand
TGGCAGCAACGAGAACAGGAACGGCAGGATCCGCCGCTATCTGCCCAAAGGAACCGGGTTCGGGGACTTGGCCCAGGAGGACCTCGACGCGATCGTCGGTGAGATCAACGACACCCCGATGAAGCTCCTCGGCTACAAAACGCCCAACGAGGTATGGGACGAGGAGATCGCCAGGCTACAATCGAAGGCAGCCAGCCCGAACACAAGCGTTGCGCTTACAAATTGAATCCGGGGGATAAGTTCACAGAGCCGATATTTGATAAGCTGGTGAATAGCAATCCCAATAAAGTGGCATATTGGGCTATGGATTCGTTGAGCAGCAAAGAGGATGTAAAAGCTGCTATGCAAAGCATTGACGATCTTAAGCAACAAATCCGCTCATTCGTCAATCTTGAGCACCTTAAAGTGCCGATGATTGTTTATTTGGGTGGATCTGCTCATATTGCTGACGTTTTTGCTAACCTCAATAAAGGTGGTGTCCCTCTGACCAAGTATGAAGTGTTTGGCGCTGCTTGGGTTAATGCCGCCATTCGGCTACGAGGGGCTGAGGAATCTCCGTTGCAAGATCAGCTGTTGCAGTATGTGAAAAATTACTATCTTGATATGCGCAAGCAAGCTGAATTTGATGTAGATGATTTTTCTGAAGATGAACTGACCCAGAATCGCACGGTCACGTTGCCGGAATTTGGTACAGCGTTGGGCCAGTATGTTGTAGATCATTTGTCGGCTCTTGTCCCTGAGACAACCAGTGCCGCTCCAGAGATTGGCTTCGGGCTTCTTGGAGTGGCCATGAACTTGGACAATCGTAAGTTGAGTTCACTCAATAAGTATATTCAGAAAATTAGAGACGAACTGGAAGATATTCTCCAGAAGACCGAACGCATATGCAATAATTTGCAGAGTATGTTTGAGACCTTATTGCGTCGATTTAAATCTACTGGCAATGATTATGAAAACGGCCTATCTTCGACGTTTAAGACGTTATCTTATTTCGCGGCATTGTGGGATTTAGATCCATCTTCGGAAGAATACACAACAGCGCTATCTAATATTAAGGCTGCATATGTGTATGATGCTATCACATCAGCATGGTCATCTCATGGTGATCAGAGGTTAATGGAATACTGTAATTCTTCTCGTGACTATGGCACGCGTATTTCGGAAGAACAATTTGATCAGGCCTTTGATCAGTGGATCGCAGATCAGACTCCAGGAATAAACTTTGGTAAAGATATTAAATGTCTGATAACAATTCATGCGAACTTAAGCTATCTTTCTGCGTCCGTGCCAAACGGAGAGACTTTTGAGTTGGAGCATATCATTGCTCGGAAGCGTATTGACGCGGCGGATTCTTCGAGGCCTCGACATATTTTGGGTAATTCGTTAGGTAATTGCATGTATTTGCCACGAGGTATTAACAATCCGAAGAAGGATAAAACCTTGTATGAGATTAACGACCATAACCGTTATTCTCAACTTATAAAGGAGTCGCAGTATTTTAGTGAGGACGAGATGCAGAAAGCCATGCAGGCTCTGACTGCATCCGATTACGAGTCAGTGAATGGTTTACTGCGTGAGCGTTCGCGACAAGTAGCCCATACATTGGTTCGTGCGCTACTTAAAGATTCTGTTTGATTATAACTGTTTAAAAGTTGTTCCGAGGGATCGGGACTAGATCAAAGGAGCCTCGCCATGATTCTCGTCACTACCACCCCGTCCGTCGACGGATACACCATCACCAACTACCAGGGCATCGTCTTCGGCGAAGTGGTGTCCGGTGTGAACATGTTCAAGGATCTTGGCGCGGGCCTGCGTAACATGTTCGGCGGCCGCAGCCAGGGCTATGAGGAAGAGCTGATGCGCGCCCGTAACGAGGCCATTGCCGAAATGCAACAACGCGCGGAGGCGATGGGTGCGCACGCCGTGGTCGGCGTGGACATCGACTACGAGGTGCTCGGCGCCGACAACGGTATGCTGATGGTTACCGCGTCCGGCACCGCCGTGCAGATCGCGCGTACGGCCTGAAAATACTCATGAATTGAGGGCGTGCGGGTGGTCTGCTGGGCTGCCCGCACGGTTCGCAAACCTACAGCGCGCAAACAATCAGATAAATCGCCACGACGTGGCAGGCGTACCCGATGACCGTGCCTAGGTGAAACACCTCGTGGAACTCGAACCAGCCTGGAATCGGATTCGGCTTGCGCAGCGCAAAGCACACAGCGCCGGCGATATACGCGGCACCTCCGCACGCGATAAGAATGGTCGCAGCCGGGCCCACTGCGGGAGCCGTCCATAGTTGCGGAATAAGTGTCACCGGCGCCAATCCCAGCACAACATACACAGTGGTGAACACCCAGTTCGGGGTGCGCAGCCAGACGATATGCAGTATCGTGCCGATCGCCGCGGTCACCCAAATCACCGTGAGATATGGCCGGCGAATCGCCGGGCTGAGTGCGAACAGCACAGGTGTGTTAGTGCCGGCGATGATGAGGAAGATGTTCGAATAATCGATGCCGCACAGTACGCGAGTCACCTTCGCGCTGCGCCACGGCACGACGTGCAGCAGCGCGCTGTTGCCGAACAGCAGCATGGCCGAGGCACCGTACACTGCGCAGGCCGCTTTGACCGAGCCGGCCGGCGCGATGCAGATGAGTACGATGGACGCCGCGATGCACAGCGGCAGGGTGGCGAGGTGAAGCCATCCGCGCAGTCGCGGCTTGCGATTGCCGAATGCATCCACGGGGACGATCTGGCGCTTGATCGCCTTCAGTGCGGCCTTGGCTTGGCGGTAGCGCGATTGCGCGGCCCTGTATCGGGCCGATGCACGGTCCAGTGCGGTGGGGTTGGCGCTTGCGCTGGATTTTTGACTCGCGGTTGCGGAAGGCGCAACTGTTGCGGCGGAAGCCATGGTTCGTCCAGATGGCGTGCTGATGGAAACGCTCATACTGATCACCTCGCTATGGCCGGCGACGCTCTCCCGACCACTAACCTACGCTACCGTAACCTAGTATAGGCCCGCGCAATAATCAAGGTTGATTTCGTAATGCTTACAGTTCTTCCGTGGTGTGGTATTCGGTGGTGCGGTTGCGGAATACATCGCCGAGTCTGTGAACTCGTATTATGCGTGTCTGCTGGGTCCGACTTGTGTCGGTTCCTGATTTCGGATTGCTGCGAATGATGCTCCCGACGCCGCCCCGCCAGTTGCCGGATTCGTACGGCTCGGCCGTTCGGCCGAGCTGGTCGTCGGTGACTCCAGATACTTCGTTGGTTTCGTCTCGGTTCATGATGCTATGTAATGCTAGTTTATGGCGGACGGAAAGTTGAGGAAAGTTAAATCTACTTCATGGGCTTCTCTCTGATCTGTATTTGTCCCGGTTCATATGTCAATCGTTTGACCTGTCGACCGGGGCAGAATCCGCTGTCCCGGTCGGCGATTTCGGCTTGTTTTCGTGAACCGGGACACTCCGGTTTCCTCAACTCATATCGTCTGGCAGACGGAATCGGCGGAATAAGGCCGATTCTGGAATTGGCACGTTGTCCCGGTTTTCGCATAAATCGATTGACATTTATACCGGGGCAACAAAAATTGTCCCGGTTTGCAAAGATCGCCCGAAATCGCGAACCGGGACAGCGGATTCTGGCCTGGCTTGAACGTCAAACGATTGATGCAGGTACCGGGACATTTTCCGCCACGAAAGTTGGGCCATAAGTCTCAAGTCCTAAGCCCCCCTCAAGGCCATCGCAACTTGAAAAACGGCGCTTGCCCGGACAAAGCAAAAGGGCTGGAACCTTCCGGCTCCAGCCCTTTAGTTGCTGGTGCGAGTGGGGGGAGTTGAACCCCCACGAGCATACACTCACTGCCACCTGAAGACAGCGCGTCTACCATTCCGCCACACTCGCAGACAATCGACTAACTTACACCCGGCTGGGTAATCATGCAATCTTCGGCGTGTCGCATGGGCGGCAGGGATATATCGCTCGTGGGTCTTCTGCGGGTGCCGTGATCTTTGACGGTGGCGACACTCCCCTCAGTCACTTCGTAGCAGCACAAGCCGCAACGAAGGAGAAAAACTCACAACCCTGGCCGGCGCTCGCCGTTGCCGTAGAAGTGGGCCAACGCTTCGTCGCGGAACTCATCAAAGTATCCGCCGTCGATCGAGGCGCGGATGTCGTCCAGCAGCTTCACGAAGAAATGCTCGTTATGGATCGTGGCCAACGTAAACCCGTTGAACTCGCGGGCGCGCAGCAGGTGGTCGACGTACGCGCGCGAATAATGCTGGCAAGTGTAGCAGTCGCACCCTTCCTCCAGCGGCCCGAAATCGAACTTGTGCTGGGCGCGCTTGATGTTGTACCGGCCGGCGCGCGTGTAGATCGCGCCGTTGCGGGCGCAGCGCGCGGGGGCCACGCAGTCGAAGGTGTCGCCGCCGTTCTCCACGCACGCGAAGATATCGTCCACGGAGGCGATGCCCAGCACATGGCGCGGCCGGCTCTCCGGCATCGCGTCGCAGATCCAGGCGCAGGTGTCGCCGATGATGCGTTTCTCGATCGCGCCGCCAATGCCCACGCCGTCGAAGTCCAGCGACGCGATCTGCGAAGCCGCGCGCCGGCGCAGATCCTCGTAATTCGCGCCCTGCACCACACCATACAGCGCCTGATACGGCCTGCCCAGGCGTTCCGCCGTCAGCCGCTGGTGCTCGTCCACGCAGCGACGGGCCCAGCGGAACGTGCGCTCCACCGAATCCTCCTGGTAGGAGCGGGTGTTCATCAGCGTGGTGAGTTCATCGAACGCGAACATGATGTCCGCGCCGATTTTGTGCTGGATGCCCATCGAAATCTCAGCGGAGAAACGATGTGCGTCACCATTCAAAGGCGACTTGAACGTCACGCCGTCCTCATCCACCCAGGCCATGCGCTCCTTGCCCTTGGCGATGATGTCGTCCGACTTCATGCCGGTCACGTCCATTGCCAGCGTCTTCTTGAAGCCGACGCCCAGCGACATCACTTGGAAACCGCCAGAATCGGTGAACGTGGGCCCATCCCAGTTCATGAAACGCGCCAAGCCGCCGGCCGCGTCCAGCACGTCCTCGCCCGGGCGCTCGAACAGGTGGAAGGCGTTGGCCAGCAGGCACTGTGCGCCTAGATCCTTCATCTGCTCGGGCAACACGGCCTTCATCGCGGCTTGCGTGCCCACCGGCACGAAGGCAGGCGTGCGAATATCGCCGTGGGGCGTGTGAATGATGCCGGTGCGGCCGTATCGGGCACCGTCTCGCCCAAGCCCGCTGGCCGTGGATGGCAGGCGGGTGATCGTTTCGAAATGGAAGGCGCTGCGGTCGCCGGGCTGTCCGGGCTGTGCGCCCAACGGATGTTCAAGAAGGCTGATCGTCATATGTTCACTTTAGGCAGAAGGGCCAGAAAAGGGCCGGAAATTGTGAAGAACTCGGTTTCGAGGGGCGGATTTCGCCGCTCCCGAACGTCTACTTCCGCTTCAAGGGGCTCCCGGTCAAGTAGGCCGGCTGCAAAAATGGCGGAATGGCGTTAAATGAGGGCCCTTGATACTCGGAATTGACCGCGCGAACAGCCCCTTGAAGTGCAAGTAGATGTTCCCGAAACAGGAAATCAGCCCCTCGAAGCCGAGATGCCCATAAGACTCTGCGATGATTACGCATAGACTTTCAATCAACGTTCAGAAAACCTCCAGATTGACTGCCTTTACTACTGAGGTAGCACACGAGAAGTGGCAATGGGCAAGTGCCCGAATAGCCGCCGAACAGACGTGATAGGAATTTAGGAAAAGGAGCAGCAATGGCTGACGAATTTAACCCGCAGGGCGTCGACCAGACCCCGCGGAATAACGAAAACCCCAATAGTACTGCCGATACCGGCAACGCCGAGCCGAAGAACCCGTTTGTGGGTGGCGACTCGGTTGATGCCGGCAACGCCAGCGATTCCAGCGAGCAGCAAGCCCCGGTTTCCTCGGCCGCCCTCGCTGCCGATCAGCAGCCTACGCAAGCCGCTACCGACACTGCCGCCACCGAGCCCATCCCGGACTACGCCTCCGCCAAGGGCGAGAGCACGGTGGTCTCCTCCTCGCCGGCTTCTCCGGCAGCACCGGCCGCAGGCCAGACCTCGGCCACAACTCCGCTGTATCGTCCGGCCCCGGAATATGGCGCTTATGGTCCGACCCCGACTCGGGCACAGGGCCAGCAGGGCGGCCAGGCCGGCAGCAATGCCCAGCCCACGCAGCAATTCCCGTTCGGTCAGCCTGCACAGCAAACCCTACAGGGCCAGCAGGGCAACCGCAATCCCTACTACACCAATAACCCGCAGCCGCAGGGCAACGGCAATCCGTTCAATCCGCCCACGCAGCCGCAGCAGAACAACGGCAACCCGTTTGCCAGCCAGTCCGGTCAGAATGGCCAGAATGGCCAGCAGCCCCAGCAGGGCGGTCTGTTCGGTTTCGGCACTCCCGGTACCGGTACGCCGAACGGTCAAGGTCCGACCCAGCCGGGACAGCCCGGTCAGCCCGGCCCCGCCAAGCAGGGCATGTCCAAGACGGCGAGCAACATCCTCATCGCCGTGGTCGCCGCCGTTCTGGCTGCGGCCCTCTGCCTGGGCCTCGGTTACGGCGCCCTCACCAGCGGCCTGATCACCTTGCCGACCAGCAATTCGCTGTCCAACGTCAGCTCGAATAAGTCCGGCTCCGGGTCCGCCACCGCCAAGAGCGGCGAAGCCCCCGACTGGCAGACCGTCGCCAGCGATGTCTCCGGCTCCGTGGTCTCCATCCAGACCGCGTTGAGCAACGGCACCGCCAAGGGCTCCGGCGCCATCATCGACACCGAAGGCCACATCATCACCAACAACCACGTGATCTCCGGCGCCCAGCAGATTCAGGTGACGCTTGCCAACGGCAACATGTATTCCGCCACGCTCGTCGGCACCGACACCACCACCGATCTTGCGGTCATCAAGCTCGACAACCCGCCGAGCGACCTCAAGGCCGTGAAATTCGCCGATTCCGACAAGCTCGCCGTCGGCGAGAACGTGATGGCCATCGGCAACCCGCTCGGCTACGACGACACCGCCACCACCGGCATCGTCTCCGCCCTGAACCGCCCGGTGACCGTGACCGACGATAACAACAACGAGATCGTCACCAACGCCGTCCAGATCGACGCGGCCATCAACCCCGGCAACTCCGGCGGCCCGACCTTCAACGCGGCCGGCCAGGTGATCGGCATCAACTCGTCCATCGCCTCGACCGCCGCCTCATCCGACTCCGCCGGTTCGATCGGCATCGGCTTCGCCATCCCGTCCAACCTCGTCAAGCGTGTGGCCGACGAAATCATCAAGGACGGCAAGGTCAAGCACGTTGCCCTCGGCGTGGTCATCAAGTCCGACACGGTTGAAGCCGACGGCGTGACCCGCGGCGGCGCGACCATCACCAAGTCCAGCGCCACCGGCAGCGCGGTCGTCTCCGGCGGCCCGGCCGACAAGGCCGGCCTCAAGGAGGGCGACACCATCGTGGCCTTCAACGGCAACGCGGTGAACAACAACTACTCGCTGCTTGGTTACGTTCGTGCCGCGGCTTTGGGAGACAAGGTGACGCTGACCATCGTGCGCGACGGCAAGACCATGGATGTGGACGTGACGCTCGATCAGGAGGAGTCGTCGGTGAACGGTTCGTCCAGCTCAGATTCCAACGGCAACAGCCAGAATAACCAGAACAACCAGAACGGCAATGGCCAGAACGGTTACGGCAATGGCAATGGCAACAGCGATGGCGGCACCGGTGACGGCGGCGGCTTCTCCGACCCGTTCGGCCTGTGGTAAAGCCGACTCGACAACGTCACACGGTGTTGAGCGGTAACCGCTGAACACCGTGTCGGACAAGCAAAGGCCCGTGACAGTGAGCAAACTCCTGCCACGGGCCTTTCGTATGCGCGATTGTGCCCCGCGCCCATGCCGCCAACGCAGTTTCGATATCCGGCATGTCGCGCAACGCTCGTTGATAGGGTAGGCCAAGCACTGAGTTCGGGCGACGTCCTGAACACAGCGCATAATTCAATACAAAACTGAATACATTTCTTTACGCCGTGTATCGGAAGGTCGCGCGGGAGCCGAGCAAAGCGAAGCCCCAGGCAAAGCCGCCGGTGGGTTAACAAGGCGTGACCGTAGCGCCGATTGCGCGGGCCACGCTTACCGTACCGCAATCGACTCCGTATACGAGCGTAAGGAGCAATGATGAGCAGACTCATCAGATTCTTCACCAAAATTCTCGACATCTGCAAGCTTGTGCCGATGCTTCCGGTCGTCGTCATCGCCGCAATTCCGTTGGCTTTACTAGGCGATTGGCGTCCGTGGGGCAATGCGATGGCGATTCCGGTACTCGGCAATCCGGGTTTCGGCCAGTGGCTGGTTATCGCACTGGTGCTGGTTATTGTGATTGACACTGTGCGCGGCATGATTGACGATTTGCGTCATGGGCAGGTTGGAGTCGATGTGCTGGCCGTGGTCGCGATCCTCTCCACCGTGGCCGTCGCCGAATACTGGGCAAGTTGGGCGGTGACGCTGATGATCACGTCCGGCGAGGCCATTGAGGAATACGCTCAAGCCAAGGCCGAGCGCAGTCTGACCGCGCTGATGGAGGCCGCGCCGCAAACCGCGCACGTCGTCAACCTGCCTGGCGTGGGGCGTGGGTTTGCTGCCGATAAGGGCGATTCGTCCGATGGCTTCCGGCGCGTGGGCTCGGCATCGGCTGCCGCCGCCGCGCACCGCTTCGACACGGTGCCGGTCGAGCAGGTGCAGCTGGGCGACGTACTCATGGTGTTGCCGGGCGAAACTGTGCCGGTTGACGGCGAGCTGCTGTCCGGCACGGCCACGCTCGACCTGAGCAATATCAACGGTGAGCCGGTGCCGCGTGAAGTGTTCGCCGGCGCCCGCGTGATGTCCGGGGCGGTGAACGGCTCGACTGCATTGACCATGCGTGCCACCCAGGTGGCCGCCGATTCGCAGTACCAGCGCATCCTCGAGCTCGTGGCCTCCGCGCAGGAGTCGCGCCCGGCCGTGGTAAAAACCGCTGACCGCTTGGCCGTGCCCTTTACCGTGCTTTCGTTGGTGATTGCCGGCGTCGCATGGGCGGTGTCCGGGGTACCGACGCGATTCGCCCAGGTGCTGGTGCTGGCCACGCCCTGCCCGCTGCTCATCGCCGCACCGGTGGCATACATCGCCGGAACCGGACGCCTCGCCGCAGCCGGCGTGCTTATCAAAGCACAGGACGTGCTGGAAAACCTTGGCCGCGTCACGCAGGTGTTCTTCGACAAAACCGGTACGCTCACCGTCAAGCAGCCGCAGGTGGTGCGCGTCGAGATGTTGCCCGGCGCTGCAACCCGTCTCAACGAAGACCATGTGCTGATGATGGCCGGCGCGGTGGAAAGCTACTCGGTGCACATCCTGTCCAAAGGCATTGCCAAGGCCGGCGCGGAGGCGCTGGCCCGACTGCGCCAGCGGTTCGAGGATGGCCAGCGCCTGTGCCCAGAGCCGGAGGCCAGCTGGCCTGGCCATGGCCGGGAGTATCCGGTCGTCAAGAACATCAATGAAGACGCCGGCAAGGGCGTTTCCGGCGAGGTGAACGGACACGCGGTGCGCGTTGGCCGGCTGTCTTTCGCGGCTGCTGGGGAGGATGGATTCCTGGCGGTCGGCGAGGCTGTTCCCAGTCGGTCTGAGGATGACCTGCGCACACGATTTGGGCTGCTTCAGCCGGACGAAATGGCGTCGTATGTGTCTGTTGATGGTCAGCTGATCGCGCGCATCGTGCTGCGCGATGTGCCGCGTGCCAACGCCAAGGCAGCGCTCGCCAAACTGCATGAGTTGGGCGTCACCGAGCTCGCCATGCTTACCGGTGACAAGCGGGCTTCCGCCAATATCATTGCCAGCGAAGTCGGCATTGACGAGGTTCACGCCGAACTGTTCCCGGAGGATAAGGTAGCCGCAGTCAGGGCCGCTACAGGAGCCGGCAAAACCGTCACGATGATGGTTGGTGACGGTGTGAATGATGCCCCGGTGCTCGCTGTTGCCGATATCGGCGTGGCCATGACCGATGGCACGTCCACCGCCGCTTCCGAAAGCGCTCAGGTGGTCATTATGAATGACAATATCGCCGCCGTGCCGCGCGCCATCGCCATTGCACGCCGCACCAAGCGCGTGATGCTTCAAGCCGTAATCGCGGGCCTTGTGCTTGCCACCATCGGCATGATTGCCGCCGCGTTCAACCTTATCCCGGTCGTCGTCGGTGCCTTCCTCCAGGAGGCCATCGACGTGGTGAGCATCCTCTGGGCCCTCACTGCCCTAATTGATCGGGACTGATTAAGAATATGAGGCTTCTGCTGTTTTTGTAGGTCAGTTGACTGACCGGGATGGTCGTATGTCGAGTCCACCGCATCGAAACATAATCGGGGCGATACGGTTGGTGACGTGGCGGAAACGGAAATCCCACCCACGAAAGCAGCAATAGCATCGGAGTTATTCATTAGGTCGATTTGACGTTTATTAGGTCGGTCCTTGGTCGGA
>OMCC01001761.1_pt1 | contig 10584 bp, 6 predicted proteins | sample 1674161 | NCBI WGS metagenome assembly OMCC01 (sample SAMEA103958149, study PRJEB25191) | human gut metagenome | biome: human-associated habitat [ENVO:00009003]; feature: intestine environment [ENVO:2100002]; material: feces | place: Germany | collected 2013/2015 | reverse complement strand
AATAATAAGCATAAAAATAATAGCTGCAAAAACCATATTTGCAGTTGAAATAACACCTATAAGCCTAGCTGCAAAAAAAGCAATTTGTGGAAAAATACTTAAAATAATTAAAGCAATCGAACAAAGAATCCATGCTAAAGCATAATCAGTTCTCAATTTACCTTTTTTAACATTCTTTACTAAAATAATAAAGAATAAAACAGTGGCTATAATTAATAATATTTGTAATGTTAAACTCATACGTTACCTCCTAATTAAAGAATATAATTGTTACTAATACTTTTAACATATATTGAATAGAACTTCCAATTCCTGTATAGATACTTGTACCAGCAAGTCTATCTTCCATTTTAACTTGTACTTCTTTTGCTTTATAACCTTTTTTTATTTGAAAAGCAAGCGTATCAGGTTCTGGTTTTCTATTTAATTCAAAAGCATAATCTTTAATTAATTCTTTATTAATGATTCTCATTCCACTTGTAGGGTCATTAATAGTAACTCCTGTTGTTAGTTTGATCATAGCTGTAATGATTCTACTTCCTAACATTCTCATACTAAAATGTTTCTTTTCATCCACAAATCTTGACCCTATAACAATATCATAACCATTTTCTATTTCTTTTACTAAACTAGGTATGTATTCTGGTAAATGTTGCCCATCACCATCAAATTGGATAGCGGCATCATAATTATTATAATAAGCATATTTATAACCTGTTTGTACTGCGCCAGTTAATCCTAAGTTAACAGGTAAATCAATATGATTAATATTATTATCATCTAAAATTTTTCCAGTACTATCTTTAGAACAGTCGTTGATTACAACATAATCGCAATCAATATCAGCATTTTCAAGGTTTCTAACAACTCTTAAAATGCTTTCTTCTTCATTGTATGCTGGAATTATAACTAAAGTTTTCATACTCTCCCTCTTTCTCTAATACTATTCTTACTGATTATACCAATAAAATTACATATTTCAAACAAAATATACACAAAAACGGGATGTATTCATCCCATTTTTGTACATAATTTTAATTATCCAAGCCAAACACCATTAGCGTCAAAACGCTTTACTTCTCCATTAATAACATAATCACCTGTGACCATCTTTCCTTCAGCATCTACATAGTACCAAGTATTTCCTGATCCTACCCATTGTGCACTAATTACACCACTAGATGCTGCATAGTAATCTTCACCATTGATCTTGAACCATCCTGTTTGCATTAATCCACTACTTGCAAAGTAATATTTAGCTCCTGCAATTGTTTGGAATCCTGTGACCATTTTTCCATCAGTGTCTACATAGTACCAAGTATTTCCTGATCCTACCCATTGTGCTGTAATTACACCACTTGAAGCTGCATAGTAATCTTCATTATTGACCTTGAACCATCCTGTTTGCATAATACCATCTTCATTGAAATAATATTGTCTTCCATTAATAACTTGATCTCCTGTAAGAATTAATCCTTCATTATTTACATAATACCAATTACTTCCTGATTTTACCCATTGTGCTCTTAATTCACCATCAGAAGAAATATAATACCAAGTATCATCTACTTTAAACCATCCAGTTTTCATAGAACCATCTTCCATAAAAAGATACTTTCTATTTCCAACTTTATAAATACCTGTAACCATATAACCATCATCAGATATATAATACCATTGATCATTTATTGGTAACCAACCTGTTACCTTTTCACCTTCTACAAATGTTCTTCCATAGATTGACATTTTCTTAGGACTATAATATTTCCATTTATCATTTTCCTTATGCCATCCTCTAATCATTACACCATCACTCGTAAAATAGTATTCTTTATTGTTTATAGTTTGTGCACCAGTAACCATATCACCATTACTTGTTAAATAATACCATTCACCATTTAAACTGATCCAACCAGTGGCCATAATTCCATTAGTATTAAAATAATACCATTTTCCATTAATCTTTTCCCAACCGATTTGTAGAATATTTTTACTACTTCCATAATACCAATGATCATAATAATATTTCCATCCTACATAATCATAATTAGAAACACCTTGATCATACCAAACACTCATATCTACATAACCACTAATACCATCAACAAATGCTCCATTGCTATATTGCCATCCTTTAGGACCTCTATACCAATTATTACTAAATCCTAATGATGATGTATAAGCAGCTACCCAATCTACATGTTGATAAATAGTTGGACTATTTAATTTTGTTTGTAAAAGTGAACGATAGCTATAAACCTTCGTATTATAATTACTATTTGCTAATTTATTAACAAATGCATCAACAACTAATTCATTCGTTGTTGTTGATAATTCAGGCCTTTCCATATCTAAATAAACAGGATATGAAAGTTCTGAAGGTGAAATTTTATATTTTGATAAATAATTTAAAATCATTGTTGCTTCATTATAAGCATCTGTTACATTATTTGAATAATCATAAATATAGATTCCAAAAGGAATATTATATTTTCTACAACCATTTAAATTATTTTCAAATTGTTCATCAATATGATAATATCTACCCTTATGAGAAACAATTCTAATAATAACACCATCTACATCTGTTTTACTTACTTTACTCCAATCAATATGACCATTGTATTGTGAAACATCAATAACTTTTTTAACATTTTCACCAATAACATGACCGTCATTATCACAAAAACATTTTTTATTTCCTTGATAAAACCAACCATTTTGAATCATAGTTCGTAAACTATAAGAATTTTCTTCCTTTGCATCTTCTATTTTATTTTCATCTTGATCAATATGACTACTTTGTCCCATAATTGCATCATCATAACTTCCATCTAATGCATTTACAGAACTATTTTGAAAATAACTCAATGCAAAAGCCATTCCAAAAACCAAAAACAAATAACCAAAAAACTTTTTCAAAATCTTTCCTCCCCCCTAAAAATATTATTACTGCATAACACCACTGCTATTAAAATAATATGTCTTATTTCCAACTTTATAATAACCTGTTACCATCGAACCATCACTTTTTAAATAATACCACTTATTCTCTAATTGAAGCCATCCAGTAACCATATAACCTTCATAATAAGTTTTCCCATATATTTCCATAACACCTGTACTTAAATAGTACCACTTACCATTAATTCTTTGCCAACCTGTTAACATTTGATATTGGCTATTAAAATAAAACCATGTATTCCCTAGTTTCTTCCAGCCACTTTGTCCATAGCCTGAATCATCAAAATAGTACCATTTATTGCTGACTTTTTGCCAACCTGTTTGCATTTTACCACTATCATTAAAATAAAACAAATTGTTTCCTACAGTTTGTAATCCTGTTACCATTGATCCATCACTATTTAAATAATACCAATCATTACCTAGTGGTAACCATCCTGTAATCATATACCCTTCATAATACGTTTTTCCGTAGATTTTCATAACACCAGTACTTAAATAATACCATTTTCCATTTATTTCTTGCCAACCGGTTTGCATTTGATAGCTACTATTAAAATAAAACCAATTATTTCCTATTAATTTCCAATCTTTTTGACCATAACCCGATTCATCAAAGTAGTACCATTTATTATTAACTTCTTGCCAACCCGTTTGCATTTGTCCACTTGTATTAAAATAATAGAGATTATTTTCTATAGTTTGTAAACCAGTTGCTTTTGAACCATTAGAAAAATAATAATACCAATAATTATTTTCTTTTTTCCATCCTTGTGTATGAGAAGTATTATTTAATAAAGTAACATATTGATTACTTACATATCCTGTATTATTAAAACTATAAGTTCCATCACTACTAGCAACTTCACTTTGTATCTTATAAAAGCCATTAGTTGCAGAAGTATCTTTTATAATAAATGAATACGCTGGATTTTTTATCGTTGTATATAAAACACTAGAACTTGTATTTGAACTACTTCTTACATTAAGGGCAGTATGTGTTGTTAAATAAATATCTTTGATTCCTAAAGTATAATAATCATTATCTTTAGAAGATATACTAGCATCCATATTTCTAGCAATGCTTGCACATTTTTCTCCTTCATAAGGATCTGAAGAATATTTTCCAAATATCCCACTTCCCTTGTCTCCAAAATAACCTCCGCTAAATAAAGAAGTATATGTAGGATTTAAATATTTTTTAGACATCCAACTCGATGTAAAATTCATAATACAATCATCTACTGTACTAAAGGTATCTGCATTTCCACCTGGGTTATTATCTGTAGCATTTAATCCAAATAAATTGTTTTTATTTAATGCAATTTTACTTTTCCCCCATCCAGATTCTAAGGCAGCAAAACTTGCTGCCATTAAAGCATTGACCCCATATTTATTTTGATACTTAATAAAAATATCACCTGTATTATATAATTTAGAAGTACTTCCTGCTTTATTATTTAAATAATTTGATATTTGTGAACCAGTATAAGTTGTTTGACTTCTCATTGGTAAGTATTGAAAATAACTATAATAAGGATTATTAGGATTAACAGCATTATTTCTTACATTATTTTTATAATCTGTAATCATTGTATTATAGTTATCATAAAAATAATGTCCATCATAGCTATAATACTCTTTATTTTTTGTTAGATAGCTAGGTCCTGTTCCTATATAATTCTTATTTCCTTGATTTCCTGTCGCATTAACATTATTAGAAATATAATGATACAAATCACCTGATGAATTAACTTCATAGTTACTTGCATAATAAGTCCCTTGGCTAAGAACTTCAACATATTGAGGATCTACTAAACCAACAACTCCTGAAATCATAAACTTCACTTTTCCATTTTCATATCCTAAAAAAGCTGCATCCGCTGCACTTGATTTAGATAAATATCCCTCTTGTCCTGTATAATAATCTGTAAAATTTGTAGTTATCCCTGCTTTAGAGCAATTAAAATTAACCATATTCGCTGTAGAAACTGTTCGTGCATAAGGATTATACTCTTCATTCGTTGTTCCATCATAAACATCTACAGTATTAATATTTCCATCTTTATCTACAAACTTTGTTTGTCCAATAACTTCATTTGTTTCCTCATATGCTTTTATATTAGAGATATTAAAAATCATTCCCAATAATATAACAAGAAACAGACTTATGTACTTTTTTTTCATTTCCATCCTCCTACAATATTTTAAATCTATAGAATATTCTAACTTACTAATCCTATTTGCTTTTAATAATGTGATACCATCACATAAAATAATATACTTACAAATATCAACTAAAATAATCATCTTCATAAATACTATTTTCAATTATAATGATATACATTTTCAATTCAACAAAAAGGATATAGAATTTTCTATTCTATATCCCTGTTATTTGCTTTCTTTTCTTGTAAATATTTATTCGCATCTTTAAAGAAACTAATGACAATCATCAATATAATAAATCCTATTGGAAAAGCTGCAATAATAGCCACTGACTGTAAACTATACATTGAATTTTCAGCAAAGATCAACGCTATTGGAAATAAAATAAAGATAATGGCCCAAAAAACTCTAATCTTTTTATCTGGTTCTTCATCTACATCTAATTTTTTATAGGAATAAGATGAAACAACCATGGTTAAAGCATCAAATGTTGTTGAATAAAAAGCAATCATAGTAATAACTAATAACAATAAACCTAGACTTGCTAGTGGTAGAGTATCAAATATCTTTAAAATAACTGTAGAATAATCTCCACTTTTAGCAATCATTCCCGAAATATCAATTCCATGTTTCATTTGTTGTGCCAAACCATAATTTCCAAGAATAATGAATGAAGTAAAAGTTCCTGCTAGACCCCATCCATATCCTCCTAGAATCGTATTTTTAATTGTTCTTCCCTTACTGATTTTTCCAATAAAGAAAGGAGTTGCAACACACCATACCATCCAATAGGCCCAATAATAAATCGTCCAATTTTGTGGAAATGATGTTTCTCTTAAAGGATCCATCCAAGTAGATAATCCGATAAAATTTTGTACCATATTACCAATAGCTGAAAAACCAGTTTCTAAGATATATGTGGTTTCTCCCCCACCTATTAAAAAATAAATAAGTAAAGCAAAGAATAAATAGGAACAATATGTTGCTAGTTTAGAAATACCTTTCATTCCTGTAAGTACAGTAAATGTATAAACTGCTGCAATCAATAATAAAACAACAATAGTAAGTCCTACACCATTAGGCAACCCAAATACTCTACTTAAAGCTGTTGATAATAATGGTGTTGCTAGTGAAAAGGTTGTTGCAGTTCCTGCAATAAGTGCAAATATAGCAATTAAATCAATAATTTTACCTACAACTCCATCCACTTTATTTCCTAGTAATGGTCTACATCCTTCAGAAAATTTTTGTTTATTTCTTCCTCTTACATGTAACATAAAACCAAAAGCAACAGCCAAAATAATATAAAAACTCCAAGCAATTGGTCCCCAATGAAATAATGGAAATGTTGACGCCCATTTTTGTACTCCACCTAATTGATCAATATACTTTTCATTAGCGTATAACGCCCATTCACATAATGAATAAAATAAAATATCTGCTGCCATTGTAGAAGTAAAAATCATTACTCCCCAATTAAATGGTGAATAAATTGGTTTATCCGTATCTTTCCCTAACTTGATTTTTCCATATTTAGAAAAAGCAATATATAAAGAACAAGCAAAAATACCAACACCCAACATAGCATAATAAATACCACAATCATTTCCTAAAAATCCTCTGATCATTTGAATAATATATGAAGATTTAGCTGGCATGATCATAAATAAAGCACATAATAAGACGACCCCTAATAAAGGTATGATCATCGCTGTATAGTCTAATCTTCCTTTTAATGATTTCTTTTCCATTTTAATTCTCCCTATAATTTAAATATGATGGATCTATACTGCATAACTCATCTAAACTATCTATTTCCAAAATATCTCCATCATGCATTTCTTTAATAGATAATTGATATTCATCTGGATAACAAAACAACGCTACATCATCCCAATAGATTTCTGTATTTTTCTTTTCTTCAAATTCTATTTCCAAATGTTTTTTCAAGCGTTTCCCATCTTCTTCATTCCAACGAGAAACACTATACAATTGCCAACCATCTTTTCCACCTGTTCGTGAACAAGATGTAACAAGACCCTCTTTGGTTTTTAACATCCATTCATTATTGATTTCTTTTTTGTAGATACAGTTATATCCAGAATAGTCAAAATTCTTTTCAAGAATTTGACTGTTATTGATGATTTGATCCCCATCTAAAATAATGACATTTTTAAGATGTTCTCGAGCTACATAGAGTGATGAAATATTATTACATGTATCAAAATAGGGATTATCAATTAAATATACATCATTATATTTCTCTTTTAAATAATCAAACTGTTCCTTAAGGTATCCTACGACAACATAGATTTCTTGAATACCTTGTTCATGAAGTTTTTCTATAACCCCTTCTATCATTGCTTTTCCATTGACTTTAACTAATGGCTTAGGAACTTTATTAGTAATAGGTCTCATCCGTGTTCCTTTTCCTGCAGCCATGATAATTGCTCTTTCTACTTGACTCATTATTTCATATTCCCCCTTTCTTCTATAACAATATTATAGTAATCTTTCGCAAAACGATATTGTGCTAATGAATATTCTCCAAATTCAACACCTAATGTATATTTATATTCACACCAGTTGCTCCATAAAAGGCCACACATTGATATATAACAATAGATTTTAATTCTTGTTTGCTGATCACATTTATTTTCAAAATAAATATCTATCAAGTTATCAATTTGTTGTCTGTTATACATGGAATAGATACAAAACATTGCAATATCTAGGTGAATATCTTGCATTGCCGCATATTCCCAATCAATAAGTTTTATTTTTTCTTCTTCATTTTCTTTATAGAATAAGAAATTATCACAATTTGCATCTATATGACATAGTCTCCATTCTTTAGGCATCTTTTCAATAATATTCTTTAAAGAGAAGACTTTTTCTTTTGTTTGATTATAATCTTTATATAAAGATTTAGGTCCTCTTAATTTTTCATAAAAATCAATCTTTTCAAAAACATTAAATTCATGATCAACCTTTAAATCTTGTTGATGAAAATATTTCAATAATTTCATACACTTTCTTAGATCTTCTTGATCATCTTGATTACATACACGTGTATCATTTAAATACTTTGTAATCTTATAACCATTTTGAGGATTCATATAAATAACTTCATCACTAATATTTAAATCTTTTATTACTTGATAAACTTCATATTCTTCTTTTCGATTAATAAGTTGATCTGTTCCTTCCCCAGGAATTCTCATAATATATTTATCTTGATTGATTTCAAATAAAAATGAACGATTAGTCATTCCTTTTTTTAAACTTTTAATATTTTTTATTTGTTCAACATTGATTTTAAAAACATCAGCAATTAAAGATAATGTCTCATTATTTAAGTGTACTGAATGATCATCTACATTTCTTAATTCTTCATAGGTATTGATTTCATCAACATAATTTGTATCAACAATTTTCCCATAAATAAACATCTTATTTTTTTGATACAAGGCTTCTTCCCAAAATAATGAATCATGCATCCCATCATCTAAATGTTCTAAATGTTCTTTTAAATATGAAGCATCTTGATTATTTAAAAATGATAAACCTATCATTTTTAAACCATCTTTTTTAGTTTTAATAATTTCATTTTTTGTATTACATGTAACATTACTATGTTTACTTATTCTATTTTCAAGCATATACCATGATTGAATTTCATTATCTAAAAACGGATTTTCATAGAAATAAAGATCACCAGGAATAATATAAGTATTATTTATTTTATCTTTTACAATATTTAAACTATGTAAGTTGTTCTTTTCTTGATATTCTCTATTAACAACTAACTTTACATGATATTGATCAATAAGATAATCAAATTCTTCTTTCATAAAACCAACAACTATTGTTATATCATGAATATTGGCTTCTAATAGCTGTCTAATAATACGTTCAATAAGTATTTCTCCATTTATTTCAAGCATGGCTTTAGGAACATTGTTATTAATAGGAATCATTCGAATTCCTTGTCCTGCAGCTAAAATAATAGCAGACTTATCTTTCTTTATTAAATTCATTCCTAAATTTGTGAGTGAATTATCCTCATTAAGATAATTTAATTCTTTAAGCTTTTTTAGTGTTTCATTTGCTTTACCTAAGGAACAATTTAATTTTCTGGAAATCATTCTTTGTGAAAAATCATTTTCTTTATAAAGTAATTTTATAAGTTCAAAATCTAAATATGTAAGAGTGTTCATTTTTTTCTCCTTATCAATTTACATGAACATCATATCACATATATTTTATAAGTAAAGAAAAAAAGAAGTATTTCTACTTCTTCTATGCTAAAAACTTAGGAGTGATGTATCCTCTTATAAATTTACCATTTACAGTCATTGTTCTATATTCAACAGCATCATTTTTATTTCCTTCAATAACTTTAAAAGTATTTCCATTCACTTCAGCAACAATACCTACATGATCAGGCCATCCTGTATTATCACCATTTCCATTATCATCCCAATCATACATAATAATATCACCAATTTGAGGAACATAAGCATCATTTTCTTGCCAAATTCTCATTGCTTGAGCTTTTTCAACTGCTTTCCCACATGAACATTCAACTGGGATAATGTCAAGTAAATTACATTCTCTCGCTATAGCTGAAACAAAAGTCATACACCAAGAATCTGTATATTTTACTTTATAACCTCTAGGTAATGGATCTAGTTTATTATAAGAATCAATAATTTTCTTAAATGATCCATCTTTTTCATTACATCCCAAATATCTTTTAGCTCTTTCTACAAACTCTTTTCTCGTACAATTTGAAATCCATGAATAATCATCTCTAAATGTATATGTTTTACCGTCAATAACTACATCATCTTTAACAGCTGTACCATCTTCATTAAAATAATACCATTTCCATTCAATTTGTGCCCAACCAGTAACCATGACACCACTATTATTTAAATAATACCATTTATTACCTGATTTTAACCATCCTGTATACATATCACCAGAAGCATTTAAATAGAACCATTGATTATTAATCAATTGCCAACCCGTTTGCATAATTCCTTGATCATTAAAATAATACCATTTGTTAGTGATCTTATTCCATCCTTTAACAAGAACTGCATTAGAATCAAGATAATAATATTGATTATCTCTATAATACCAACCTAATTGCAAATCTCCATTAGAATTAAAATAGTAATATTGATCATTGATATAATAATCACCTACAACCATTTTTCCATCTTGGTCTAAATAATACCATGATCCTTTATGTAGCCATCCTTTTTGAATATAACCATTATTATCCGCATAATAATATGTTCCATCTGCTTGGATCCATCCTGTTTGCATAGCTCCTGATTGATCAAAGTAACATTGTTTGTCCCCTACAGAAACCAATCCTGTAGCCATTTTTCCATCTTGGTCTAAATAATACCATGATCCTTTATGTAGCCATCCTTT
>OMCC01001736.1_pt1 | contig 10702 bp, 10 predicted proteins | sample 1674161 | NCBI WGS metagenome assembly OMCC01 (sample SAMEA103958149, study PRJEB25191) | human gut metagenome | biome: human-associated habitat [ENVO:00009003]; feature: intestine environment [ENVO:2100002]; material: feces | place: Germany | collected 2013/2015 | reverse complement strand
CGGACATATTTTCGGTGGTGTCAAAGTTGAAGATCCTGAATATTGGGGATTGGCTGAAATCGTTAGTGATGAAATGGCAGATATCGCTTTAGCAATGAAAAAGCGTACTCCTTATACATTTAAAGAAATGTGTGATTTATGTAAGGTTTTAAAAGATCAAGAAGAACATTTCCAAAAAACTTTAGATGAAATGAGTTATTTAGGATTGTTAGAATATGATTATGGTTATCATTATGACCATCATGGACGCACAGCACCACAAAGTGAAAGAAGATATATTCTACCAATGTTTGTACCTGGAAGTGCTGAATTATTTAATATGGAAGAATTACCAGATCGTTCAAATCCTCGTCTAGAAGATCATCCTGATGTCGCAGCATTTTTTGAACGTATGACTTATATCCCTCTTGCCGGTATTACACAAATGGTTCCACCTGGAGGGGCAGGAGTAGGAATGCATGTTATTCCTGTAGAAAAAGCTATTTCAATGGAAAATGAAGCTATTGATATTGAAAAGCTTTCTTACTGGTTAGAAAAATATGAAGGTAAAATTGGTGTAGGAAGATGCTCTTGTCGAGCTTCAAGAAAAGCCATTGATGATGGATGTGCTGATGATGATTTTGGTTGGTGTATTGGTGTTGGTGACTTTGCGGATTATTGTAGAGAAACAGGTAAAGGACACGATATTACTAAAGAAGAAGCATTAGCTATTTTAAAACGTGCTGAAGATAATGGTTTTGTTCATCAAATTACAAATATTGATGGAGAAAATAAGATTTTTGGTATTTGTAACTGTAATGTGGAAATTTGTAATGCCTTAAGAACATCACAATTATTTAATACTCCAAATATGTCACGTTCTGCTTATGTTGCTCATGTAGAAAAAGATAAATGTGTGGCTTGTGGAAGATGTGTGGAATATTGTCCAGCAGGAGCTGTACGTTTAGGACAAAAATTATGTAAGAAAGATGGTACAGAGGTCCAATATCCAAAACAAGAATTACCTGATGCTGTTAAATGGGGACCAGAAAAATATGATTTCAATTATCGTGATAATAATAGAATTAATACCCATGAAACAGGAACTGCTCCTTGTAAAAGTGCTTGTCCTGCACACATTGCTGTTCAAGGATATATTAAAATGGCCTCTCAAGGAAGATACAAAGATGCTTTGGCTTTAATTAAAAAACAAAATCCATTCCCAGCAGTATGTGGAGCGGTATGTAATAGAAGATGTGAAGATGCTTGTACACGTGGTAAAATTGATGAAGCTTTATCAATTGATGCCATTAAAAGATTTATTGCCAAACAAGATTTAAATGCTGATACAAGATATATTCCACCTGTAGTTATTCCAGCAAGTATTCATATGGATCATTTTGATGAAAAGATTGCGATTATTGGTGGTGGACCTGCTGGTTTAACAGCAGCTTTCTATCTTGCACAAACAGGATATCGTCCTACTGTTTTTGAAAAGAACGAACATCCAGGAGGAATGTTACGTTATGGTATTCCATCTTATAAATTAGAAAAAGATGTTCTAGATGCTGAAATAGATGTCGCAAAAGAAATGGGTGTAGAAATCAAAACAGGAATTGAAGTAGGAAAAGATGTAACAATTCAACAATTAAGAGAACAAGGGTATCAAGCTTTCTATATTGCAATTGGTTGCAGTGCAGGTAGCTTACCTGATATTAAAAATATAAATTCACAAGGTGTAATGACAGCAATTGATTATTTACATGAATCTAACTGTGGAGATACACCATTTGATGGTAAAGTCGTTGTCGTTGGTGGTGGAAATGTAGCTATCGATGCTTCTCGTGTTTCATCAAGAAATAAAGCAAGTCAAGTACATCAATTTTGTCTAGAACAAGAAGTAGATATGCCAGCTTCTAATGAAGAAATTACAGAAGCAAGAGAAGATGGTGTAACTATTCATTGTGGATGGGGACCTCAAGAAATAATTGAAACAAATGGTAAAGTAAGTGCTATTGTTTTCAAAAAATGTGTTTCCGTATTTAATGATGAAGGTAAATTTGCGCCAGTTTATGATGAAAATACAACAGTTACAGTTAATTGTGAACGTGTGATTTTTGCCATCGGTCAACGTAGTGTTTGGGGAGATTTATTAAAAGGTGAAGATGTGAAGTTTAATGGACCAGCCATTGAATTAAATAAAGTCACTTTCCAATCAAGTGTTGAAGATATCTTTGCAGGTGGAGATGTTTATACAGGACCTAAATTTGCTATTGATGCCATTGCTCAAGGAAAGATTGCTGCTGAATCATTACATCGTTATGTTCATCATGGACATATGGAAACAGGACGTAATCGTTGGGAATTTAAACCACTTGATACAGATGATATTTTAGTGGAAAGTTATGATCGAGGACCTAAACAAGTAGAAGGTATTAATTCAAAAGTAACTGATAAGTTTAAAGATAATGTTTTAGCACTTACAGAAGAACAAATCAAAAAAGAAACATCAAGATGTTTAGGTTGTGGTGCAACAATTGTTGATGCTAATAAATGTATTGGTTGTGGTATTTGTACAACAAAATGTGATTTTGATGCCATTAAATTACATCGAGATCATCCAGAATGTTCAACAATGACAGTAGCTGAAGATAAGTTTAAAGCAATTATTCCTTATCAATTAAAACGTGTAAAGAATATTATTTTAAAGAAAAAGGTAGAACATTAAAATGCATGAATTAGGTGTAACATTTTATGTTGTAAGAGATGTAAAAAAAGTTGCTGAAGAAAACAATGTTAAAAAAATAGATTATGTGACACTAGAAATTGGAGAAGTTTCTGGTGTCATTCATGATCAATTAGTAGATTGTTGGAACTGGGCAAGAAAAAAAGAAGCTGTGACAGAACATGCTAAAATCTATATTGAAACATTAGAAGCGATTACTTATTGTGAAGATTGTCATGGACAATATAGAACAATAGATTATGGCAAGACATGTCCATATTGTCATAGTAAACATACTTATTTACTCAAAGGAAATGAGTTTAATATTAAGGAGATTGGTATTTATGAAGATAGTGGAACTTAAACAAAATGTCTTTAAAGAAAATGAAATCACTGCAGATAAAATACGTGATGAATTTAAAAAACAAGGAAAATTAATGATCAATGTGATGTCTTCACCAGGATCAGGAAAAACCACAACCCTTCTTCGTACCATTGAAAGATTAAAAGATACTTGTCGTGTAGGTGTTATGGAATGTGACATTGATGCCAGTGTTGATGCACAAACCATTGAAGAAGGGGGCGCTAAAGCCATTCAACTTCATACGGGTGGAATGTGTCATATGGATGCAGCAATGACACAACAAGGTTTAAATGAGATGGGAGTAGAAGATGTTGATCTTATCTTTATTGAAAATGTGGGAAATCTTGTATGTCCAGCAGAATTTGATACCGGTGCAGGAATCAATATAACGATTTTATCAGTTCCTGAAGGGGATGATAAACCTGCAAAATATCCTCTTGTTTATACCGTATCAGATGTTGTTTTAATTAATAAAGTAGATGCTTTAGCAGTCTTTGATTTTGATAAAGAGTTGGTTGAAAAAAGAATTCATACTTTAAATCCAAAAGCACAAATCTTTTATATTTCCGCTAAAAAAGATGAAGGATTTGAATCTTGGATCAATTATTTAAAAGAAAAAATGAGAGAATGGGAGGAAAAATAGATGACCAAAGTAAGAGTTATAGAAGTCCATGAAAATGTCTTTAACGCTAACAATCTAGCAGCTGATGAACTTCGAGAAAGAATGTCAAAGAAAAAAGTAACCATGCTTAATGTGATGTCTTCACCAGGTTCTGGAAAAACAACCCTTCTTTCAGATGTCATCAATAGAATTAAAGACCAATATAAAATAGGTGTTATGGATGTTGATATTGAAACTTCTCTTGATGCACAAAAAGTAGCGGATAAAACAGGAGTCCCTTCTATTCAAATTCATAATGGAGGTTTATGTCATATTGATGCAGAAATGACAACAAAAGCAATTGATGAATTTGGGGTCGATGATTTTGATCTTCTTTTTCTAGAAAATATAGGAAATCTTGTATGTCCGGCAGAATTTGATACGGGGGCCCATAAAAATCTTATGATTTTATCGGTTCCTGAAGGAGACGATAAACCATTAAAGTATCCTTTAATGTTTAGTGTTTGTGATCTTGTTTTGATTTCTAAAATAGATACATTAGATTATTTTGATTTTGATATTGAAAAAGCAAAAGAAAATATCAAAAACTTAAATTCAAACGCAAAGATTATTTGTGTCAGCGCTAAAAGTGGTGAAGGCATGGATGAGTTTGTAGATTGGCTTAAAGGAACAATAAATAACTAAAAAGCAGTGATGAAATGAAGTCATTTCATCAACTGCTTTTTTTAATTTCTTCATTGAGTATTTCTAAAAAGACTTCAATAGCTTTAGGAAAAACTTTATATTTTTTCCAAACAAGATGACTCCTTAAAGTAAGAGGAGGATTTAAAGGTTTAAAACAAATAGGACTATCATTTGATTCATTATAAAGATGCTTTAATGTTAAAACATAACCAACATTTTCTTCACACATAAGTTTAGCGTTATAAAATAAATTATAAGTTGCTACGACATTTAAAGCTCTTTGATTACCACCAAGCCAACCACCGATACCATTTTTAACCATTTCTTGATTAGAAATAATCATTGGTTTATCTAATAAGTCTTTTGGAGAAATAGTTTCAAAATGTGCAAGCTCACTGTCTTTTTTCATTAAAATCCCCCATGTATCAAGAGTCGGTAATTTAAGATAATCATACTTTGATAAATCGGCAGGATCAGTGACAATTCCTAAATCAAAAATACCTTGATCAAGCTTTTCTTCAACATATTGAGCATTTCCACTATAAATATGAAACCTAATATCAGGATGGTGTTGTTGAGTTTTACCAATAGCTTTCATCACAATACGATTTGCTTCACTTTCGCTACAACCAAGATAAATATCACCACTAATATATTTATTAATATTCTTTAAATAAGAATCTGTACGATCTACTAAACTAATAATTTGATTTGCTTGTTCCTTAAATAATCTGCCTTCTTCTGTTAAAGATAAAGATCGGGTTGTACGATTAAATAATGTTATCTGATATTCTTCTTCTAAATCTTTTATTTGTTTAGAAAGGGCTGGTTGAGAAATATTCAATACTTTGGCTGCTTTAGAGAAACTTTGTTCTTGGGCAACAGTGATAAAGTATTTTAAGACACGTATTTCCATAAAATCACCTCAACAAAAGTATAGCATTATTTATAAATAAAAGTAATAAATATATATAATATATAAGTATTTGTAATTATAAATAAAGAACTATACAATACAATTGAAATAAAAAGGAGGATTTTTATGAACGCATTATCAACATTATTCCCTGTATTTTTTATGATTCTATTAGGTATGATTGCTCGTATTAAAGGCTTTATTAGTCCTGAACAAAAAGAAGGAGCCAATCATATTGTCTTTAATGTATTATTTCCAATACTTATTTTTAATGTTTTATTTACCGCAAAGATAGAATCATCGGCGATTCTTATCGTGCTTTATGTTTTAATTGCCTTTACACTTGCCTTGGTTTTAGGTAAATGTATTACTAAGTTTACAGGTAAAAAAGTGGGACATATATCTCCTTATTTACTGACAACATGTGAAGGAGGGAATGTTGCTTTACCTCTTTATACTTCTATTGTAGCAGTTGCTTATGCCAGTAATACAGTTATTTTTGATATTGCTGGAACAGTGATTGCCTTTATTATAATTCCTGTTTTAGTTGCAAAACAAACCTCAGGTAATACCAGTACTAAAGAATTATTAAAGACGATTTTTACGAATTCTTTTGTAATTGCAGTGATGTTGGGATTAGTTTTAAATCTTTTGGGTGTCTATGATATGTTAAGTCAAACAGCTTTTATTGACGTTTATACAAATACAATTCAACAAGCAACAGCTCCTATTGTTAGTCTTATTTTATTGATTATTGGTTATAACTTAAAAATCAATAAAGATACCTTAGGATCATTATTAAAACTTGTAGGAGTAAGAATTGCCTTCTATATCCTTGTTATTGTAGGATTCTTTGTCTTCTTCCCACATTTAATGGCAGATAAGATCTATATGATGGCTGTTCTCATTTATTTTATGTGTCCAACTGGATTTGCAATGCCAATGTTGATCTCACCACTTAATAAAAGTGAAGAAGATGAAGACTTTACAGCTGCTTTCATTTCATTATTTATGGTAATTACACTGATTGTTTATATATGTGTGGTTTTATTTATTGCATAGAATGAAAAATTAATACATAAGTCATAAAAATATTTTATAATAAAGATAATTTAAGGAGGAAGATCAATGAAATTTAGTAAAGATTTTTATTGGGGTGGCGCAGTTGCTGCCAATCAATGTGAAGGTGCTTGGAAAGTAGATGGAAGAGGAATGGCACGTACAGATGTAACAACTGGTGGAACTGTTAATACACCACGTATGGTTACTTTTATTGATAAAGATGGTCATAAACAAAAATTACCTAACCATGGATTTAAATTACCAGAAGGAGCTCATTTTGCAGTATTCGATGATGAACTTTATCCAAACCATGATGGTATTGATTTCTATCATCATTATAAAGAAGACATTGCTTTACTTAAAAAAATGGGATTTAAGATGTTTAGATTATCAATCTCTTGGTCAAGAATTTATCCAACAGGTGAAGAAGATAAACCAAATCAAGCAGGTTTAGATTTCTATCGTAATGTATTTACAGAACTTAGAAATGCAGGTATTGAACCACTTGTATCTATTTGGCATTTTGATACACCACTTGCTTTAGAAGAAAAATATGGTGATTGGTTAGATCGTAAATATATTGCATTCTATGAAAAATACGTAACAACAATTTTTAATGAATACAAAGGACTAGTTAAATACTGGTTAACATTCAATGAAATCAATAATACAATCAATTTCTTACCAGATGATGCAAGTGATGAAGCTTATCAAGAAGCTTATCAACATTTACATTATCAATTTGTTGCAAGTGCAAGAGCAGTACAAATTGGACATGAAATTGATCCTGAAAATAAAATTGGATGTATGATTTGTGGTATTACTTATTATCCATTAACATCTGATCCAGAAGATATTTTATTCAATCGTTCTAAATGGGAAAAAGGAATCTTCTATTGTGGAGATGTTCAATGTAAAGGTAAATATCCAACATTTACAAAACGTTTATGGAAAGAACATAATGTTCAATTAGATATCACTGAACAAGATTTAGAAGAACTTAAAAAAGGTACAGTAGATATGTATACTTTCTCTTATTACATGTCTCAAGCTGTTACTACTCATAAAAATGATGATACAGTAAGTGGAAATATGTCATTTGGTGTACGTAATCCATACTTAGAATATTCTGATTGGGGATGGGCACTTGATCCTAAAGGATTAAGATATTATCTTGAAATGATTTATGATCGTTATGAAAAACCATTAATGGTTGTAGAAAATGGTTTAGGTGCTTATGATACTGTAGAAGAAGATGGAAGTATTCATGATAATTATCGTATTGAATACTATCGTGCACATATTGAAGAAATGGCTAAAGCTATTGAAAATGGTGTAGATCTTATTGGTTATACAACTTGGGGATGTATCGACTTAGTTTCTGCAGGTACTGGAGAAATGAGAAAACGTTATGGTTTCATTTATGTTGATAAACATGATGATGGAACTGGAACAATGGCAAGAAGTAAAAAAGATTCTTTCTATTGGTATAAAAAAGTCATTGCTTCTCAAGGTGAAGATTTAGACTAATATTCTAATTATAAAATAACCTCTGCCTATATATGACAGAGGTTATTTTTTCGATAGTTGTTCATTTCTATTTTGAATGGTATCATTTAATTTTGCTAGTTGAAAATAAATAAGTGCTAATAGAATAATAATCATTCCAAAAATCCAATTAGCGTAAAATGTAAAACATCCCACTACGATTGAAACGACTGTTATAAAATATGAAATAATCATTGAAGCTCTCCTTTTTTGGGTTTATATCTACATTATAACATGTCCATAAATGAAAGGATATGTATCTATTTACTTAAGAATTGTTTTAATCAACTGCATCATAATTTCTTTATCTTCAGGCCTTGAACTCGCTACTAAGATTGTAAGTGTTGCAAGGGCATCGTTATTAATTCTTTCCATGCCATTTTTATAAAGAGCGTTATTCATGTTTAAAAAGTATAAAAAGATGGTTGCTCCAATTCTTTTATTGCCATCAATAAAACTATGATTTTTAACAATAAAATAAAGTAAAGCACTGGCTTTATCTTCTAAAGTTGGATATAAATCAACATCTCCAAAACTTTGATAAATCGTTGAAATACTGCTTCTAAAAGAATCATCTTTTTCAATAGAAAATAAATCCCCTTTATTATCAAACATAGTATTATGTATAAGCTTCATACATTCATCATAGTGGAGAACATAGGTATCTTTTTGACCTTGAGGAACTTCTAATTGATGATGATCATAATCATCAAGAATCTTAAATCCTCTTTGATAAGCTTTCAAAAAATCAGTATCTTGGAAATGACAATCATTAACAACATAGCCTTTTATGAGATATTTCTTTAATATACCATTAGCCCATTTTCTAAAAAGGACACCTTGCTTAGATTTGACTCTATAACCAACAGAAATAATAACATCTAGGTTGTAATAATTAACATCTACAATAGCAATTCTATCTTTTTTAGTACGAGGATCATATCTTTTTAGTTGAGTTGCATTTTTAGCAACTGAACTTTTTTCATCTAATTCTTCTTCATTAAAAATATTAGCAATGTGTCTAGAAATAGTTGACTTATTTTTATTAAAAAGTCTACTCATTTGCTCTAGCGTTAACCACACCGTTTCACCATTAGAAGAAACATTGACATCTAATACAAAATTACCATCTTTGAACTGTACTACTTCATTTTTTTCAATCAAATCAGTCATAAAAATACCATCCTTTCCTTTGTTTCTTTAAACAATCGTAACATGGTATTTTTAGGTTGTCATTGGACAGATTGTCCAGTGGTATTAAGCATCATAAAAACACTACGAGATGTAGTGTTTTAAGATAAATTTTTAACTATTATGTTTTAGATTTTATGATGACCGAAGACTTCGTTATGTATATCTTCCATTTCATAATCAATATCAGTAATACTTTTAGCACAATCAGATAAACGCTTACGAATATCATCAGAAATTTCTTTATCGTTTTTATAACGTAAATGATGTTCCAATGTTGCCCAAAAGTCCATTGCAATAGTACGAATTTGTATTTCTACAGGAACCATCTTTTTTTCATTTGCTAGATAAACAGGAACTTCTACGACAAGATGTAAACTACGATAACCATTTTCTTTAGGGTTTTTAATATAGTCTTTGATTTTTAATAAGTGAATATCATCTTGTCTTAAAAGCAAATCAGACATACGATAAATATCTTTAATATAATGACAAATAACACGTACACCTGCAATATCTTCGATATTTCCTTTGATTGAAGAAACATCTATAGGAAGATTTCTTCTTTTCATTTTTTCAACAACACTATGTGGTGATTTTAAACGCCATTCCATATGATGAATAGGATTATGATCAAAACGATGATGAAACTCATCATCTAAGATTTCTAATTTTGTTCTTACTTCTTTAATACCTGCCAGATACATTTGTTCAACATTGACATATTCATGATAAAAATCTAAATGATCTTTCGCAAAGAAAAAATCATTCATTTCACTATTAATTTCTTTTTGCATTATATGACTCATAAAAAAATACACTCCTTATGTTTATTTTTATTATAAATGAACATAATGAACTTGAGGTGAAGTTTATGAAAAAAATCATTATTTTTCTTTTAATTATAATGAATCTAACAAGTGTTTATGCAGTCAATGAAACTCCAAGATATAAAATCATTGGAGCATCTTATCAACAAGAAGATATAGAAGAAATGTACAAAGTAAAAGATCAGTTAATTTTAAGTTATAAAAAATGGGTCAAGGGTGTTGATGATGTTTATCAGGTTTTAGCAGATCATCAAGATGATTTTAATGCGAAGTATTATAATGGACTTTATACGATTGTATTAGGAGAAGGTAAGGGTAAATCTTTAGAAGGAAAGTTACAAGTTTCTTATTGTACATCAAGTAAAGAAATTAAAAAGAAATCATGGTTGATTCAGATGTTTTCTTAATAGTGTGTACTAATAATTATTAAGTTTGTACATACTATTATAAGGAAAGAGGTGAAGCCATTGTTGAAAGAGTTTGATGAACAAGCACAGAAGGCAATTGTAGTAGCAGAAAGTTTATCTTTTGATTTTGGTCATCAAAATGTTGGAAGTGAACATTTATTGCTTTCATTATTGAAGATTCATGATAATCAATTAAAAAGATTATTACAAAAATATAATGTAACTGATGAAGTTGTAGAAGAAGATATAAAAAGGTTGTTTGGCACAAATGATGATCAACCTTTTTATATGGAATATAGTCAAAGTGTGAAAAGGATATTAGAAAGAAGTATTGAATATGCTCAAGATAAAAATCAAGATCAGGTGACTTTGAA
>OMCC01001727.1_pt1 | contig 10739 bp, 16 predicted proteins | sample 1674161 | NCBI WGS metagenome assembly OMCC01 (sample SAMEA103958149, study PRJEB25191) | human gut metagenome | biome: human-associated habitat [ENVO:00009003]; feature: intestine environment [ENVO:2100002]; material: feces | place: Germany | collected 2013/2015 | reverse complement strand
GATATCCAATCTAAGTTCGCTATTACGTTTAGTATTAGTAATACCAATAGGAGGTCTGGGATAGTAAATAAAAATTGTATAACAGCTATGAACGATAAAACCATTGCTCCTATTGTATACTTCACTTTAGTAATAACGTTATTAGAAGGACTACACTAACAGTAACCCCACCAACCGTTAAACCCTTATAGAGTTTCTTCTTGGATTCAAGCTTATTAATCTCCTTAAGTTGACTCTGTATTACTTGCTCAGAGGCTTGTGCATGAAGCATAAGTCTATTAATCTGTGCATTTCTAACTGAATCAGTTCTTTCATAAGAGTTAATCAAACTTTCATAAGATGTTAATTGCTTTTTAAGCTCTGGAATCTCCAGTTTAAACTTCTTATGTTCCAAGAATATTAAGTTGGCGGTCTTTAGCTGTTGAGGTGTAATTACTACTAATGAATCATTTACCAACTTCGGATAGGTATTCTGTGAAGAACACCACATCATCGGCAATAGACTGATTAGTAATATCAGTAAGCTCTTTCTCATACCAATGTTCGATTACATCAACTTTAACTTTAGAGGAATCTATTACATTATGTAATGAATCTCTCTCAAGTTTGAGCAAACTTATTTCACTATTTAGAGAGTCAATACGATTGACTAATTCTTCGTAGTTAGATTGTGGTTCCTTATTTGGAGTTAACCACGTATATACTAGTATTCCTATAAAGCACAGTGCTACTAGCCACAGTAACTTCTTACTCACCAAGTACGTAGTTTACTGCTTCAGCCAACTTCTCCATCTCCTCATCAGTTGCTTCTGTAAGGTAATTGAATGTAGTTTTGGCTTCTCCTTCAAGGGTTTCAATATATCCCTCAATTCTCTCGCTTCTATGATACTTTTCAGCATCCTTATCGTATCCAGCCAAATAGCGACCTGGGTTTGCTTTAAAATATTCAGCTTCTTGTTGAAGTAATGCTTTAACCATTGTTTCATTAATTAGCCCTGCGTCCACAGCATATAATGCGTGATTACGATATTTTATAGCCTTACCCTCTGCGATAGTCTTACCAAGAGTTTCGTTAAACTCATCATCAGGACGGCATACTGACACACCGATAGACAACACTTTCATGTCATTATCAATAGGTTCACCATCCTCTTCGATGTAAACTTCTGGCTCACCATGTAAGCTAACGGCAGCCATTACAAACTGACGTTCCGCACCAGTAAAGTCCTTAAAGCTGTCTACGATATATTCTACCTTCTTCATATTAATGTAAATTATAAGATATTTCTAAAGCTAATCTCTGTAGTTCAATAATCTTATGCTTTACGAGATGGCTGCAAGCTATCAGGATTACGATAGAAAGCAAGGATAGTAGATTGCTTACGCAACCAAGAACCTTCCTCTTTAGCCATATCCAGAATAGTCCTACTAATAGACTCTTCTTCCACTTGTTCTTTAACGAGTCTTCCCTCGTCTTCGTCCTCACCATTCAACCACTGGAATGTAGCCCAATCACCTTCTTTCTGAGCCTGGTCTACAATCTTATTGATACCCATAGTAGTTTCAATCTCCCTATCTACAGTAGCAGCGAAAGGCATAACTCTATCAATTATGTTTACCTTAATAGCTGGAACTGGTGGATATTGGAACAGAGCATCATTAGTAGTTAGATACTTATAAATCCACTCATGGTGGAGATACTCTTCAGCTGCCCTACCAAGCCAGTAGGTAGCTAATTTCGGTAATCCTTCTACATCGAAATAATTAGCAAAGGTTCTATACAGACTATGGTTAGCTAATTCAGCAGACATCTGCTTTACTAACATTTCTACCATAACACTTGATAATGTACACTTACGTCTACTTTCATCAATTGTCTTCTCTGTATATCGCATTGTAGGCATTGCATCTACGGTTTGAACACCCTGCTTAGTTTCTTTTTGTTCTGGATTTCCTTGTGCGTCTAGTACTCTCATCAGTAACTAATTTAAAGTTGTTTTGCATCAAGTAATCTAGAGGTGCTGATAGCCAAGTAATAAACTTAACTAATCTATAATCTTCCACCTTCTTACTAATAGCCTCTTTGACTATAGTTAAAGGTGTATCAGCTACATAAAACTGACTTCCTACACACTCCGCCCTGTCTTTCCATACCTTATACAAAGATACTTCATATAGGAACTTAGGGTATTCAGTTAGTTTATATTGCTTGTCTGAGTAGACGTTCTGGGTCGATTTCTTTACCATTCCAGAATGCTCTTATGATGGAGCTGTGTTCACTCTTATACTTGCCTAACAGATAAGGTATATCTGTTTCCGGGCAGTTATGGCTATAGGTTGTCTTATCCAACCCTTTAACATTAACGGTTAGACGACCTTTAAATTGTGATGTTATTACAGGAGGCATCCAACGTGAATTAGGAGCTGGGAAACGGCGCTGCTTCTTCCAAGCCTTACGTTCTTTCTCAGTCTTAGTCCATACTGACGGGTCACGTGGTTTAATATGAGGATTACGAATTCCTAATGCAACCATTTCTGCATCATTGTTTACATCAACTCTCTTATCCTCTTCCTTCTTCTTCTCTTCTTTCTTCATTTTATTAACGAATTAGAGTTACACATTATAATTTAATTGTACTGCCACAAATAGTACACTTGTAGACCTTGTTTTCAGTATCATATAAAGTATGTGCGGTTGGTAAGCCACATCTACTACAGGTTAGTACCCTAACCGACTGAATACGTCTTGAGCCCTTCTTTGGAGCCTTCTTAGTTGAAGCCATAATTATGATTTTAAAGATTTAGCTAGTTTGGAGTTAGCTACCATCTTCTCTACTAAAGAAGAGTTTAGCAATTCTCCTAATCTCTTTACTTCTTCCTTATAATCTTGTACGTACTCTGAAAGAGTACCAACATCTCTCTTATTAGCTATTCTGTGATGAACCACTCTTCTAATACAGGTTTCTAAAGGCATACCATATCCAGCGTTCTTAAATTCCTGACGCTCTGGTTTACCTTTAGGTCTAACTGTATATAGTAATTCTAAATCCCAGAAATAATCACTAACTTCAGATGTTAACCTAAAATCAGCTTCCTCGATAACCATATTTATTCTACAGGTTAAATTGTTTCATTATCATGTCCATATGGGCATAATGTACATCTCTGAGAGTTTCCTTCTTGTATTCTAGATATTCCCTTGCACTCATAGGTTCTTGAGGTTTAGTTAACCGACAACATTCCCAATCTATCACTGCTTCTTCGTAATTACACTCCCAAGCAGCTTTATGATTCTGGATATGATGTTTGTTAATGGCTCTATGTATCTTCTTGATTCTCTTAGTGCCTAACCAAGGGATAAGAATATACATAAGAACTTTATCTAAATCATGGAACTTATACTTATAATAGCCAATATACTTCTTCTCAGTTCTGAGGAAGGCAGCATAATGTCTAAGAGTATATGGAATGTGTTTCCAAGAGTCTATAATATTCTGTATAATCATTGCAAGTTATTCATTTCGACTACAATGTCATTATTCACTTTCTTAATGGCCTGACTAAAGTTATTCATCTTATCTTTCATCTTAGCTTTAAGAGATTGAATAGATGCTTTCAGGTTATTAATCTCAGAATTTAGACTAGATTCCTTCTGTTGAAACTCTTTCTTCATTTCCATCCTGAATTTAAGATGGTCTGGCAGGATTGAATAAAGTGAAATGAAGCTCTCTAAAACCTTCAATAACTCTTTATACTTAACAACTTTAGTAGTCTTGTCTATTACTAGTACATATGAATCACAATCGTTACCTGGTAAAACATTGATATACTTATCAGAGATAGTATTCTGCCTACCAAGATGGTCTCCAAGTCTAACTGTAATTGGAAATCCAGATAACTGAAAGTATTCTGAATTTGTATCTCCAACCTGCTCTACTTGAGTAAATTCCTTCTTAGTTAGCCATGCCTTAACTTTACTTAGTCCCTTCACTTATTGACTTTTCAGTTACTTTACCACGTATCTACAAAAAAAATAAGGGTCAACCCATCTACATATGTAGACAGCATTGACCCCTAGTACTATTGTATGGAGTCGTTGGGAGCCAGAGACTCCAAGTAGCGATTTACTGCTTTCATTGCATTGTCAGGTATCTTTTGCACTTCTTTACTATGATTTACATAATGCAGAGTTGCTCCTACGCCAAAAATAGCGTAGCATTGGTTTGTTGAAGGAGTTAGTATACATAATACTGCTACTATTACAGTAGGTATTATAAAATGCCTTCTTCTCATGCCAGACGCTTTCAATCCTTTAGCCATACAAACTTTATTACAACAGTCATCACACTGCGAGTTACATATGAACATAAAGAACGAAATCACTGATATTATTAAACCAATGATAGAAAGAACCATTAACAATGTATGAACCGAGTCAGCAATACTACATAAGTATAATACCCAATATTCCATACTATTTGAAAATTTTGCTTAATTGATAAATCAATTCTCTAACAACCGTAACTACAGAGGTTCCAGCTAAAATCAAACCCCAAGTCTCCATAGAGAGAGGTTCGGTTCTAAACATAGCACCACCATATTGAACGATTAAGAATTGACCAATGAGAATAACTAAAGCTATGCCAGCGAATGCTGGATTCTTTAGTAAGCCATCAAAGATACTTCTCCTTTGTCCGAACACTCTTGCATTAAACAGATTCCACCATTGTAACAACACAAATACTGTGAAGAACTCTGTTAGAGATACTGCTTTAGTATAGAGTAAAGTGACTAAGAATATGAAGAATATAATACCAACTCCAAAGATTTCATACCACATTTTCTTAGTGATAATAAATGCTTTAGGACTTCTTGGTTTATCCTTCATAACTGCATCGTTGGCTGGTTCAGTTGCCAAAGCTAATGCAGCGAATGTATCCATGATTAAATTAACCCACAACATCTGTGTAACAGTGAAGGGTAAGTCTACTCCAATAAACGGACCAATACAAGCTATAAGAATAGCTACTACGTTAATGGTCAATTGGAACAGAATGAAGTGCTGTATATTCTTGTACAGACTTCTTCCCCACTTCACTCCTAAGATGATAGATGGGAATGAATTGTCGAGTAGGATAATATCAGCAGCCTCTTTAGCTACATCAGTGCCATTATTCATGGCAATACCTACTTCGGCATGATTTAAAGCTGGTGCATCATTAGTACCATCACCAGTCATGGCGACTACTTCTCCCATTTGTTGGAAGCGAGTTACCAGAGTTTGTTTATCCTCTGGTTTAGTACGAGCAAACACATCTACTACTCGTAGGGGGTTTACCTGTTCTTTTATATCGCTGCCCAACATTGCTACGGGATGTTCACTTAATCCAGCCTGTCTTGCTATTTCAGTGGCTGTAGCTGGATTATCACCAGTAATGATTTTAACTTCAATGCCAGCTTCTTTAGCAGCTTTAACTGCATCTGGTACGTCCTTACGGATTGGGTCTTCAATAGCCATGAATCCGTTATAGGTGAAGCCATTCAGTTTCTGAGCATCTTCTAAAGTCATAGATTCCTTATAAGCAAAGCCTATAACTCTTCTACCCTTGTTCTGCTCATTCACTTCTCCTTCAATGTTAGTAGCATTACACATACCTCTGACAACTTCGGGAGCACCCTTCATCAGGGATATAAAGGCATCATCTTGTTTAACAACAGACATCATGAACTTAGTCTTACTTGAGAAATCCAGTCTGAACACTGGGGAGTTATCCCTCCTTATATCATCAAGTAAGTCACCTGCATCCATATACTTAATTATAGCACCTTCTGTAGGATTACCAACAGTCTTATCACCATCTACATATGCTGTAGAATTGGCTAAAGTGTTAATGGTAATGTATGCCCTATTAGGCATTACCTCATTCACAACCTTCATCTTATTCTCTGTTAGAGTGCCCGTTTTATCGGTTAGAATAAGAGTAGTTGCTCCGAGAGTTTCACAAGCGTGCATCTTACGAACTAAGTTATTAGCCTTAGACATTCTCTTCATAGAGTATGCTAGAGCTAAAGTAACTGCCATAGGTAATCCTTCTGGAACTGCAACTACAATTAATGCAACTGCAATCATTAAGAAGGATAACAAATCGTTAGTAATCTGCATCCAATCTTGTCCTACATAAGCTTGTTCTATAAAGAAGTATCTTACCAATAAGGCAAGAATAAGGAAACCAGCAGCACCAAATGCAATCTTATTGATTAGGTCGGCTAAACCATTAAGCTGCTTGTTTAGTGGAGTCTCTGTATCAGTAATCTCAGCAGCTTTACGAGCTGTCTGTCCAAATGCAGTATTATCACCTACAGCATTAACTACACCTACTACAGAACCTTCTTCGATGATAGTTCCTTTTAGTAATAGCCATGACGGGTAAGTTGCATTCAGTTCACCTTCCTCTTTAGGTTGTTTAGTAACAGCCTTAGATTCTCCAGTTAAAACAGACTCGTTGACTTTTAGGTTGTGAGATTCATAAGCTGTAACATCAGCGGGGATTTCCTCGCCAGCTTCTAGCAATATTACATCACCAACAACCAAGTCCTTACGAGCTACTTGAGTTACTATACCATTGCGCCTTACTTTGACAAGTGTATCATCGGAGCTTGTAGTTAGTACATCAAATTTTTTAGATGCACTATACTCATTTAGAAAACCAATAGTTACAGCTAATAGTATAGCAGCTATAATTCCTATAGGTTCAAGATACTCCGATTTAATAACCCCTAGTATTAGTGCAATAACTGCTGCAACACTTAATATTTGAATTAAGGGGTCTTTAAACTTTTCAAAGAAAAGTACATACCAAGGGTCTCTCTTAGGTGGGGTTAGTACATTAGAGCCATGACACTCTCTACTATGACTAACCTCAGCATCTGTCAAGCCCTTTAACAATTCTATATTCATCTTTAAGTTATTTAATTATTAAAAGGTGGACAGTCATGCCCACCTATGAGAAGTGTTTTTTAGTCTTCTTCAAAGAAGTCAGGGAAAGCTTCTACAAGGATACTCGGAACCTCATGTCCTTCTAGACCCCACTCATTGATAGATTCCAACAGTTCAGCTTCAGCGCCGTCGATGTCCGCATCCTCATTGATTTTATCAATCAGGAATTGAGCTTCTTCCTCATCAATCTGACCATCAGCCAGTAGCCATGCCATTACTGCTTCAGCGAAGAATGAATCAAATTCACAAGTAGTAACATCCTGGGAATCTTTTTTATCCCACAGCAATTCTACTTCTTCCTTTGTTACTACTCCATCCGCCATAACTTCCTTGCGGAGTTCTTCTACATTTACACTTTCTTTACACATAGTTGTAAGTGTTTAATAATTAAATAAAATTGGGTAATACCCTTTCGATTTCTCCTATAGATTGCCAAGAGCCTGTGTTACCAAGAGCCTTGAACTTCCACTCATCATCCTTACGATAGGCATAACCTAAGATGATAGCTTCACGACCAGCGAATGTAGTATCGGGATCATTACTATCGTTGTCAAGGTTATACTTAGCCAATACATTAGGATTGGAGTTTGGACGGGTAACAGGACACCCGTCAGATGTCGTATAGATTCGTAATCCCATATAAGGAATCTTATCGAATCTTTGGTGACGATATGAATTTAAGATGAATGCAACGTATTCAACTTCTGGTCTGATTCTATCCAGTTCTACTGAGATAGTTTCATTATCCATTCCGTCGTCTCCATTGGTATCACCTACCAAATCATCACCAGAGTGATGGATAGCTCTGTCACTTGAATCTTTATGACCAAAGTAAACAGTTTCAAGCTTACGCTTATTAGCATCCATAAGAACTACAGAAGCATCGAGGTCTACAGCCTCAGTACCTCCACCGAAACCCAGGAAGCCACCAGATTTGATAGCTCCCCAGTTCGCACCAAAGAAAACCTTAGATAACTTGTTACCGTTATCATCCTTTGACAGATTAACTCTGCCACCTTTAGATAGATTTATCATGGCTTATAAATCCTTTGGACCAGCATCAATGCCATAACCTGACAGAATGTCACACAACAGCACTGACTGATAGTTACCTTTACCTTCGTTCACTGCCTGGAATCTCCAGCTTCCGTCCTTGCGATACAGCTTACAGAATACCAACGCTCTGTCCATAGAAGCATCTTCTTCCAAGTCATACTTAGCAAGAATGTTATTGCCTTCTACACCTTCATACAGATTTACTTTGGCATTCTTTACCATGCCGAAGTTCTGCTGACGGTTCTTAGCATCGTGGATATTTACCAGTACTACGATTTCCTGTACTTCAGCAGGAACCTTAGTAGTGTCTACTGTAATGGTTTCATCATCACCAGCACCAGCACCAGTACGGTTATCACCAGAATGCTTCACAGACTTAGCAGGGTCTTCCAAGTTACCATAGAATACCATGTTGTTATCACTGAGGATTTTACCATCAGCTTTCAACATCAATGCCATAGCATCCAAGTCAAATTCTTTACCAGGTTGTGCTGCATCCCAGCCCAAACCAATTCTAAACACACTAGCTGTGGACTCCTTAGAAAGGTCAATGCGTCCACCTTTTTGCAAGTTAATTGCCATAATGTAATTAAGTTATTAAAGTTAATTGAAGGACTATCCTTCAAACACAGGCGATTTAACGCCTTTTCGTTTCCAGCTAAGATAGAGTTGGGGTGTTTCAATCCTCTTATCTACTGAGCTGTCTAGGACGAAGCAATTAAACCCTAAGTTAGTATAATACTCAGATAAGTATTCTCCTAATTCGGGAATATTCTCGTCAAGGTCAAACACCAGGCTATATTCATTTCTAGCAGATTTAGCTTGCATTAAGCCAGCTATCTCTCCTATACATTTCTTATGCAAGGTGTCTCTATCAAGTTTTAATCCATATTTAGTGATTGTATAAGCATCTAAGGCACTAAGTGGCTTAGGCTTGGGAAACCACTTATCCCTAAGCTTTACTAATTTATTCATAATAAATAACTTTAGATGTAGTCCTACTCAGAATCGAACTGAGACCTCCACATCCGTAGTGTGGTATTCTATCCGTTAAACTATAGGACTAAAGAATAGAGGGTGTGCTGTTACACCAAATGCTCTAAGGGCGATTATTGACATTGAACGTATGTGCACAGTGACTTAAGATATGCACTAGCCGACTTTCGTTTTCCTACTAACAGCTAAGGGTATCCCGTACCCTCCCAATCTTAATTCCAGGCTCCTCTCGTACTGTTGGAACTTATCAATAATTGGCTCCGACACTTAATACCACATTGAGCAACGTATAGGAACCCTCGTCATTTCAGACTTGGAATACTACTCTCCGAGATTAATGCTTATGCCTCCCTGCGGTTCTACGGAAGGACCAGTAAGTTCTATACCTTCACGCTTGTCAACATCATGTTAGCTATACATGACCTAAGGATATACCATAACTTCCGCTCGCAACTCTTTAAATGATGGCTACCTTCAAGCCCACATTCCCCCTATTATACTTTAATATTCAAATTCTCTAACACTCTCCTTATAGATACTTTCTAGTACTTCAAAAGCATTGAGCCTAGACTTCACATCTTTAGTCTCCCACCAGAAGTCTAAACCTGCATATGGTACAGCTTTAGTAGCTTTAAGGAACTCTGGATTAAATTCTGGAATATTAGTGACTAAATCCTTATAAGAAGGATGTCCTCTCCTGTTCCTCTCTTTAAAATCCAATCCTCTAGTTGCTGCTACTTTAAGGCACCAACACATACCTGGATAACGTAGGTGACTAGTTTCACTTATGTAGATGGTTTTAGCACTTATTATAACATCATATACTTTCATAATCTTTAATACGTTAAATTAGTATCCCCAGAAGGAATCGAACCTTCGCTAACAGGACCAAAACCTGTTGTGCTACCATTATACCATAGGGCAAGTTAAGTTCGGGAGGTAGGACTCGAACCTACGAAGTCATCAGACAGCGGATTTTTTCGCAAGCTCAAGGAACTCCAGTCCACCCTCGTTGCCATTGGAGCACTCCCGATTTTTTAAGTGGAGCCTCGTGGAGTCGAACCACGTTTTCGGGATTTTCAGTCCCGCACATACACCAAGTCTGCCAAAGCTCCTTACTGATGTTGCCCCAGATGGAATCGAACCACCACTTGCAGATCCAGAATCTGCCGCACTACCGTTATGCGATAGGGCAAGTTTGCGGAGGCTAAAGGATTCGAACCTTTGAGACGTTGCCGTCTGCCGGTTTTCAAGACCGGTGCAATAGACCAACTCTGCCAAACCTCCAATGTTGTGACTCGTGAGAGACTCGAACTCCCGACACCGACGTTCGTAGCGTCGTGCTCTGATCCAACTGAGCTAACGAGCCAAAGTGCGGAAGCAGAAGGATTCGAACCTTCGGAACCTTTCGGTTCGGCACGTTAGCAGTGTGCTGGTTTAAGCCGCTCACCCATACTTCCTTTACACAAGATAGGCTGTAATCTCAGCAAAACACCCAAGCAAGTTTGGTGATATGTCTTCGACTTTCACTATCTTTGTTTTGACGATGCAAAGGTAGGAATGGAGAATGCAATCTTTTTTCGTAGCAAGAAAAAAAATATAAGTTTTAGTAGAATCAAACAATAATTGCCATTTTTGTATGCGGATATCCAATATGAATATTTCGACACATAAATGGCAATTATTACTA
>OMCC01001718.1_pt1 | contig 10783 bp, 8 predicted proteins | sample 1674161 | NCBI WGS metagenome assembly OMCC01 (sample SAMEA103958149, study PRJEB25191) | human gut metagenome | biome: human-associated habitat [ENVO:00009003]; feature: intestine environment [ENVO:2100002]; material: feces | place: Germany | collected 2013/2015 | reverse complement strand
CGACAAGGAGGCTCATATGCGAAAGCAAATCCATGACAACCCAATCGACCACGGCCGCGCGTGCTCACTCTCCCACGGAACGTGGCGCCGCGTGGGGGCAAAACTCGCCTGCGCGGGGGCCTGCGCGCTCATGGTCGGCCAGCTGCTGCTGCCGAGCGTGGCGCTCGCCGCCGAGTGGGTCAGCGTGGGCGGCACGCAGTACGACGCGGGCACCGCTGCCGGCGACGAGGCAGGAACCTGGTCCTGGGATGGCGCTAACGACATGAAGCTCAACGGCTACGACGGCGGCTCCATCGGCGCCAAGGGTAACCTCACCATCGGCGTGACGGGCACCAACACCGTCACGGCCGACGCCGGGCAGAGCGCCATTGCTGTCAAGAACGGCAACCTTGCCATTACCGGCGATGGCACCCTTAATGCGACGGCTCAGACCGATGTGATTGCGGCGGAAGGCGACGGCAATGCGGGTGGCGATGTGACCATCAGCGGCGCCAACGTCAACGTGACGGCTTCGGGCGCAGTGAACAGTGCGACGGGCATTCGCGCGACGGCCGGCAGCGTGACGATCGATAAGGGCGCCGATGTCAAAATCGAGGCAAAATCGGCGGAAGGATCTTGGCGTCCAACGGTGGGCACCTACGGTATCTTTGCCGATAACCTTCCCAGTAGACACGCTGCTCAGGAAAGCGAGCAGGAAGAACCGGATTATGTCTCCGTGCACGGGGGCGACGTCACGATCGATGCCGCCGACCTGTCGATCAAGACAGCCGATGCCTGGCAGGTTTCTGTGTGCATCAATACGGTCGGTATCAAAAAGAATACCCTCATGAAAATCGTCAACGGAGCCGATGTCGCGCTTTCCGCCGGCAGTGCGGCTTCGCTCTCGGCGGGCATCAGCGCGCGTTCGCAAAGCGGTGCGGTGTGGATGCTTGTCGAGGAGTCGAATCTTACGTCTCGAAGCCTGTCTTCTGCAAACGGCATCGATGCCGTCCGCAATCAAAGTTTTGGAATCATGGCAGAGGCAAACACCGGGTCGGAAACGCCTCGTATCAAGATTCGCAAATCGAAGATTGAGGCTTCGGGCGCGACTGCGGGAATCTATGCGATCAACTGCAACGACGCGACTGCGACGCTGTTCCGTGCCGCGAGGATTGATTTGAGCGTGAACAATTTGCACGGGCGCGCGATGATTACGACTCCGACGGATGGTGCCGTGCGCGATGTGAAAAAGGTTGTTGATACGGGGAAATGGCCGAGCTCCCAGAACGGGCAGGTCGTCGGTGTTGCCGGTTCGTCTGCTATTACGGATATCGTCGGTTCTGCCGAGGTCGCCCATGATGTAGTGATTGATTTTGGAGACGGGCAGGAGCCGGAGCCGACACCGGAGCCGGAGCCGACACCGGAGCCCGATCCCGATCCTATGCCCAATCCCGAGCAGAAGCCTGACCCCAAGCCCGTAGATAAGGACGCAAAGACCACCACGGCGGTTGCCAAGACCGTTACGACCAAGACTGCCGCCGGCGCCAAAAGCGCTTCCGGTGTTCTGGCCGCCACGGGCGACAACGCCGCGACGGCGGCCGCCCTCGGCATCGCCGGTGCGTCCGTCATCGGCGCCGGCTTCGTCGCGTCCAAGCGCCGCAACCGCTAGCGTAAGCTTCCGCAACATAAAACAGCGGAGGTACCCCTTACGACAAGGAGGCTCACATGCGAAAGCAAATCCATGACAACCCAATCGACCACGGCCGCGCGTGCGCGCTCTCTCACGGAACGTGGCGTCGCGTGGGCGCCAAGCTCGCCTGTGCGGGGGCTTGCGCGCTCATGGTCGGTCAGCTGCTGCTACCCAGCGTGGCGCTCGCCGCCAAATGGGTCAACGTTGGCGGCACGCAGTACAACAAGGGCGTCGGCGACGAGGCCGGAACGTGGTCCTGGGACGGCGCCGACGACATGAAGCTCAATGGCTACAACGGCGCCGGTATCAGCGCTCAGGGCAACCTCAATATCGGCGTGACGGGCACCAACACCGTAACGGCCGATTCCTTGCAGAGCGCTATCGAGGTCAAGGACGGCAACCTTGCCATCACGGGGGAGGGAACCCTCAACGCGACGGCCGAACCACAGAAGAGCAGGAGCGCTGTTAAGGTCGAGTGCGGTAGCCTCGCCATCTCGGGCGACGTGACTCTCAACGCGACGGCCGGAACCGATACGATAGCGGTTTCGGGGGACGGTAAGGCCGGCGGCGACGTGGACATCCGCGGTGCCAACGTTAACGTGACGGCAACGAACAAAGTGCCTCATACCATCGGCATTCATACGCGGGCAGGCAACATAACCATTAACGAGGGCGCCGACGTCCACGTCGAGGCGGAGGCGAATGGGGGCTCAATGCCGTTGCAGTCTATGCCGAAAACATCTCCTCCGAGCATGGAGGCTGCATCGCGGTGGATAACGCAAAATTAGATGCGGCGGCGCGTAATGCAAACATGTTGTCGGTCGCCCTGTATTCGTCCGGGGGTAAGGATACATATTTGAGTATTACCAACGGGGCGGATGTTACGCTCGTGGCGAGTGATAGTGTCGAGGTTTTGGATGGTGTTTGGATGCGCGCGCAGGACGGCGTATCGCGGGTGCTCGTCGAGAATTCGAGCCTTACAGTTCGATGCGGTGACGGAACTGGCCACAGTCGTAAACATGGCTACGGAATATATTCCCAGTCCGGCTCCCAGTCCGCCATCCCTCGAATTGACATCATTAATTCAAATTTTGAGGTGTCGGGTAATGCAGCGGCAATCTACGCTGTCAATCAAGGTGATGCAGCCCCTTGTCTCTCAATTGATGGCGGGTCGGTAGTTACGACTCCCGCCGGCGGCACTGTGCGAGAAACTACGGGAAACGGACTCGTCATCGGTGTTCCCGGGTCGTCTGTCATCCAGGACATTAGAACTTCCGACGAGGTCGCCCGCAGCGTGGTAATCAGCTCCGGAGATGCGGTCGAGCCTGAGCCCACGCCGCAGCCTGAGCCTACCCCGGCTCCCACGCCGCAGCCAGGCGGCGGAAGTGAGACTGGCACGCCGTCCGTGACGCTGACTCAGGCGAGTTCCACGGCTGCTGCCTCCAAGCCGGCCGCGAAGGCCACCGCTGCCCAGAAGTCCGTGGGCACTCTGGCCGCCACGGGCGACAACGCCGCGGCGGCGGCAGCGGCCCTTGGCATCGCCGGCGCAACCGTTGCCGCTGCCGGCATCGCCGCAACCAAGCGCCGCAAGCGCTAGGCTTTTGGTGGCAGCGCCCATTCTCGGCTTTTACAAAATCTCAATCTGTAACACCAAACCTGATAGTTGGGCTCTAGGTGTTACAGATTGAGACGAACTGTTCAGCCGCTAACCTAACGTCTCGATCTGTAACACGTGGCGAGGAATTTGGTCTCTAACTGTTACAGATCGAGACAAACGTCGGAATTGGTTCGCCGGCCAAGTCCCCGACCACCACAAAGGCGCATGTCCCCTTTGTGGTGATGGGTTGGCCGGCATAGAGAAAAGTCCCCGCCGGGCGTGTGCTCGACGGGGACTTTGCCGTTTGATGGCTAGCGCTGAGGGTGATTACTCGCCCAGCAGGCTCTTGGTGATGGAGGCAGCGGCCTTCTTGCCGGCGCCCATCGCCAGAATGACCGTAGCGGCACCGGTGACGATGTCGCCGCCGGCCCAGATGCGGGGATCGGTGGTCTGGCCGGTCTCCTCGTCGGCGACGATGTAGCCCCACTTGTTGAGCTCCATCTTGCCGCCGATCTTCTTTGCAAAGGGGTTGGCGTTGGTGCCGATAGCCGAGATCGCGACATCGCAGGGAATCTCCTCGATGGCGCCCTCGATGGGCACCGGGCGACGACGGCCGGACTCGTCGGGCTCGCCGAGCTCCATCTTCTGGACCTTGACGGCGCATACGGAGCCGTCCTCGCCAGCGACAAACTCGAGCGGGGAGACGAGCGGCAGAACCTCGACGCCCTCGGCCTTAGCATGGTGCAGCTCGGCGCGACGGCAGGGCATCTCGTCCTCGGTACGACGGTAGGCGATGATAGCGTGCTCGGCGCCCAGACGCTTGGCGGTACGGACGGCGTCCATAGCCACGTTGCCGCCACCAAAGACGACGACGTTCTTGCCGTGCTTGGTGGGGGTGTCGTACTCGGGGAACTTGTTGGCCTTCATCAGGTTCACGCGGGTGAGGTACTCGTTCGCGAAGAAGACGTTGGGCAGGTTCTCGCCGGGGACGTTGAGGAACTTGGGCAGGCCGGCGCCGGTCGCCACGTAGATGGCGTCGAAGCCCTGCTCGAACAGCTCCTCGGCCGTGGCCATGTTGCCCACGACGGAGTTGTACTCAAACTTGACGCCCATGTCCTCCAGGCCGTCAATCTCGCGCTTGACGACTGCCTTGGGCAGACGGAACTCGGGGATGCCGTAGACCAGCACGCCGCCGCCGGTGAAGAAGGCCTCGAAGACGGTGACGTCAAAGCCGTTGCGGGCGAGCTCGCCGGCGCAGGTGATGCCGGACGGGCCGGAACCGACGACGGCGACCTTCTTGCCGTTCTTGGGGGCCATCTTGGGCGTGGAGGCGAGCTCGGGGCGGTCACCCAGGAAGCGCTCGAGCTGGCCGATGGCCACGGGCTCGGACTTCTTGCCACGGATGCACTTGCCCTCGCACTGGTTCTCCTGCGGGCAGACGCGGCCGCAGATAGCGGGAAGCATGGAATCCTCGCGGATGGTATCGAGAGCGCCGCCGAAGTCCTTCGCGCGAATCTGCTCGATAAAGCGGGGGATGTTGATGTTGACGGGGCAGCCCTCAACACAGAACGGCTTCTTGCAGTTGAGGCAGCGCTCGGCCTCGGCCAGCGCCATCTCCTCGGTGAAGCCCTTGTCGACGGGGCGGAAGTCGCAGGCGCGCTCGGCAGCCGGCTCCTCGTTATCGGGGGTGCGGGGCGACTTCATATCGGCAACGAAACGACCGTTAACTAGTGGCATGCGCAGCTCTTTTCCTCATAGGCCTTGAGGGACTCGCCCTCTTCGGAACGGTAAGCGGCCTGGCGGGCACGAAGGTCATCCCAGTCGACCAGGGTGGCATCGAAGTCGGGGCCGTCGACGCAAGCGAACTTGGTCACGCCGCCCACCTCGACGCGGCAGCAGCCGCACATGCCGGTGCCGTCAACCATGATGGGGTTGAGCGACGCGGTGATGGGGGTGTCGTACTTCTGGGCGGTGAGGGTCGAGAACTTCATCATCGGAACAGGGCCGACGCAGAAGACCTGGCTCACGGCCTTGTCCTGCAGCAGGCGCTCCAGCGGAGCGGTGACAACGCCCTGCTCGCCGTAGGAACCGTCATCGGTAGTGATGTGGATGTGGTCCTCGTCGAGGAGCTCGCGGAACTGGTCCTCCATGAGCAGGAGGTCCTTGGTGCGGGCGCCCATGATGGCGTGGACCTCATGACCGGTCTCGACCAGGTGCTTGGCGACCGGGAAGGCAATTGCCAGGCCGACGCCGCCGCCAATGACGGCGCAGGGGCCCTCAGCCATCTCGGTGGGAACGCCCAGCGGGCCCACGACGTCGCGCAGCGACTCGCCGGCCTCGTAGGTGGAAAGCATCTCGGTAGTCTTGCCGATCACCATGAAGATGAACTCGACCCAGCCCTCGTCACCGTTCCAGCCGGCCAGGGTAAACGGGACGCGCTCGCCCGTCTCGTTGGCGCGAACCATGAGGAACTGTCCGGCGTGCGCATGCTTGGCGATTGCGGGCGCCTCGATGCGGAACTTGAACACCTTCTCAGAGAACTGCGTCTTCTCCAGGATCTTATACATAGAACCCCTCTCTTGTTAGGGCCGCCGAACCGTGCCTCCACGGAAATGGACGGTAGCCCGAATAAAACCGTACGCGCACAGGCGTTGTGCAGACATACGGTGCAAATTATACCCTCATGGACATGTCACTTACGTGTGTCTTCGGCGGTTGGGAGCAGGGTTTATCCACTTTGGCCTACCAAAGGGGGAGAGGTTTATTTTGGTCGGTTTTATCAGGCAAAACGGCAAAGGGAGCCGGCCTCGCGCATCGATGGGGCCGGCCCCCTTTGGGGCGCTGTATATGTATGGCGGCACAGGGTTTATTGCGATGTGCCGACTGCGGCGTTTACGCAGATAAAACCTGCCAAAATAAACCTGTCCCTAAATGGTAGGTCTTAGTGCTTGCCGTTGGCGGAGGCGGCGCCGTTGACGTGGTCGCGGGCATAGATCACGCCGTGCACGATTGCCAGACCGGCGGCATCTGCGGCGCGGGCGCAGGTGTCCTGGAAGTCATCGGCCTCGCGGGCGCGCAGCTGCTTGAGCACGTAGTCGGCGACAGCCATCTTACCGGGAGGATTGCCGATGCCGGTGCGGATGCGACTAAAGTCGCGACTGCCCATCTTGTCGATGATGGAGCGCAGGCCATTGTGGCCGGCGTGGCCGCCGCCTACCTTGACGCGTACGTCGCCGGCGGGAATGTCGAGCTCATCGTGGATCACGAGCAGCTCCTCGGCCTTGATCTTGTACTCGCGGCAAAGCTTGGAGATGGGACCGCCCGAGGTATTCATGTACGACTGCGGCTTGACCAGCACAATCTGGCGCTTGCCGCCCTCTTCCTCGGCATCGTTGATATTGATGAGCGCGACCTCGGCGCCTGCCTGGTTTTTCCAGTACGTGACACCGGCCTGGCGGGCCAACTCGTCGATCGCCTTAAAGCCGGCGTTGTGGCGGGTCTCGGCATATTCCTCGCCCGGGTTGCCAAGCCCGGCGACCATGCGAATCTTAAGCGGCTGTGCAGCTGCCATATTTGTCCCTTCGTTACACAAATAGTTCAATCAACGACAAAGGCTACCACGCCCGCCGAAGGCGAGGAAAGGTTGCAGCAAAGTCATTTCAGAAAACAGCCGCCCCGAGACAGCGGGAAGCCCCGGACACGCCGGGAGGGGTTATCAAAGCGAACATCCCGCAGCCGCAAAGCGGCGAGGACGTTCGCGTGATAACCCCGCAGGCGCGTCCGGGGCTTCCGGAGGGATGCGAGGGTCGAGCGACTACAGCGCGAAGTCGCCGCCGACGAGCGTGGAGACGGGCTCCTCGTGGTAAACGGCGGAGATGGCCTGAGCGAACTCCTCGGCGACCGAGATGGTCTTGATCTTGCCGCCGACCTCGACGGGAATGGCGTCGGTGACGAGGCACTCGACGATCGGGGCGTCGTTCAAGCGCTCGATGGCCGGACCGGAGAAGATGCCGTGGGTGGCGCAGACGTAGATGTCGCCAGCGCCCATAGCCTTGAGCTCCTTGACGTTGGCGCACAGGGTGCCAGCGGTGTCGATCATGTCGTCGTTGATGATGCAGGTCTTGCCCTTGATGTCACCGATGATGCCCATGACCTCGGCGGCGTTGTGGCGCGGACGGCCCTTGTGGGCGATGGCCAGGTCGCAGCCGAGCATGTCGGACAGCTTCTTGGCGGCCTTGGCGCGACCCACGTCGGGGGAGACGACAACCAGGTTGTCGGTGTCGAAGTGCATGTCGTTGTAGTACTGGCCAAACAGCGGCAGCGCGGACAGGTGGTTAACCGGGATATCGAAGAAGCCCTGGATCTGGCCCTGGTGCAGGTCGAGGGTGATGATGCGGTTGACGCCGGCGCGCTCGAGCAGGTTGGCTACGAGGCGGGCGGTGATGGGCTCGCGCGGGCCGGCCTTGCGGTCCTGGCGGGCATAGCCGTAGTGGGTGATAACGGCGGTGATGGAGCGGGCGGATGCGCGCTTGGCAGCGTCGGTGGCGATGAGCAGCTCCATGAGCATGTCGTTGACGTTGCCGCCGGCCACGGACTGAATCAGGAAGACGTCGGCGCCGCGGACGGTCTCGTCGTAGCGGGCGTAAATCTCACCATTGGCGAACTGCTTTAGCGTAAGGCCCGAAAGCTCGACCCCAAGGTACTCAGCAATCTTCTGAGCGAGGGGACGGTTGGAGGAACCGGAATACACGCGGATGGACTTGCGCATATTCTCCGACTTCTCGGGATCATTAATCGGCATTACCCTTCTCCTTTATACATCGAATGCCATATAGATGCCTTTTTGCATTGTAACCGCGCGGCGGGGTTAATCGGGTCTTGATAACGTCTTTACCGTCAACGGACACGAACCGACCACTCATTCTGTCACGCAGGTCAGCATAGAAAAAGGAGCCGTCCCCACGGAAGCGGCTCCTTTTGTGCTTGGTAAAACGTTATACCTCGTCGTCCTCGTGCAGACGGCGGCGATAATCGGCGGCCCAACCCTCAATGTTTACCTGACGGGCACGACCCAGGCCGAGTGCGTCGGCCGGGACCGGCTCGGTGATGACAGAGCCGGCGGCCACAAGCGCGCCGTCGCCGATCTGGGCGGGCGCGACCATCATGGTGTCGGAACCGATGAAGGCATCCTTGCCGATGACAGTCTTGTGCTTGTGCACGCCATCGTAGTTGCAGGTGATGGAGCCCGCGCCCACGTTGACGCCGGAGCCCATGGTGGTGTCGCCGATGTAGGACAGGTGCGGCACCTTGGAGCCCTCGCCGATCGTGGACTTCTTGATCTCCACGTGCGTGCCGGCCTTGGAGCCGTCGAGCATGTGGGTGCCCGGGCGCAGGTAGGCGCGCGGGCCGCAGTCGACGCCGTTCTCGATGACGGCCTCGATGGCGATGGTCTCATCGATGGTGCAGCCGCTGCCGACGGTGGTGTCGGTGAGACGGCTGTTGGGGCCGAGCTGGCACTCCTCGCCCACGGTGACGTGGCCGATCAGGTGCGTCTGCGGCCACACGACGGTGTCGCGGCCGATGGTGGCATCGGGGCCGATCCAGGCCTGCGTGGGATCGATGAACGTGACGCCCTCGGCCATCCAGTGCTCGTTGATGCGGTCGCGCGCGATAGCGGTGAGCTGCGCGAGCTGAATGCGGCTGTTGACGCCCAGGCCGTCGCGGTAGTCATCGCAGTGGAAGATGGAGACCGCCTGGCCGTGACCCTTGAGGATTTCGAGCATGTCGGGCAGGTAGTACTCGGACTGCGCGTTGTCGTTGCCGATCTCGTTAATGTGGGCGGCGAGCTGCGCGCCGTCAAAGGCGTAGCAGCCGGCGTTGCACTCCAGCAGCGTGGCGGCCTGCTCGGGCGTGCAGTCCTTCTGCTCGATGATGCGCTCGATCTGGCCGTCGGCGCCCAGCTTGATGCGGCCGTAGCCGAAGGGGTCGGGCGGGGTCATGGTCATGACGGTGCAGGCGAGCTCGCCGGTAACGACGGTCTGTGCGAACTTGGCGACGGTGTCGGCGGTGATGAGCGGCAGGTCACCGTTGAGCACGACGACGGGGCCTTGCGTGATGCCGCAGGCCTCGAGCGCGACCTTCACGGCGTGACCGGTGCCCAGGCGCTCGGTCTGCTCGACGCACTCGACCTTGGTGGCGCTGCTGGCGTAGGCGCCGTCGATGAGGGCGCGCATCTCGTCGGCGTGGCTGCCGATGACGACCACGACGCGGCTGCAGCCGGCCTTGATGGTGGCGTCGACGATCCACTGGACCATGGGCTTGCCCAGGATCTTGTGCGAAACCTTGCAGTGGTTCGACTTCATGCGGGTGCCCTCGCCGGCAGCGAGGATAATTGCGGTTGCGTCCATGTGATCTCCTGTTACGTTATAGAGACGTGTGTTTGGAAACGATACACGGCGCAATATGATACCGCAGGCATATGTTGAGCGCGTAACGATTGACGCGTGAGGGCCGATGTCGGTGCCGACGGCGTGACGTTTGTGCTGCTTGCGTGCGGCGTTGGCGGTGCTGCGGAGCTGTCGTTTGAGCGAGGGGACGGGGGTGCCCGTGGACAACATACAAGAGGAGTTTGGCGGCGAGCCCGTCGCGGCGTTCTCGATGTCGCATCCGGCTGTGCCGGCACTCTATATAGTGCTGACGCTGGGGCTCACCATGTTCTCGATGCAGCCGGTACTGATTGCGCTGTCGCTTGCGGGCGGGCTGGCGTATGGATTTGCGACGCGTGGGGCTGCCCGCACGTTGGGCGCACTCCGCTGGCAGCTGCCGGTGATTTTGATTATCGCGCTGGTCAATCCGCTGTTTAACGCCTCGGGCTCGACGGAGCTGTTCCGTATTGGCACGCGCGCGGTGTATCTGGAAAGCATGGTTTACGGCCTGTGCATGGGCGGGCTGTTTGTGGCGAGCGTGCTGTGGTTTGAGGCCGCGGCGTCGATGCTCGAATACGACAAGGTGCTCGCGCTGCTGGGTAATGCCGCACCGGTGATTGCGCTCATGATCTCGATGTGCATGAGGCTTATCCCGCAGTTTTTGCGCCGCGGTCGTACGGTGCTGGCGGTGCAGGATGCGATTGATGTGCCGGGCCGCGCGCCCACCGATCCCGTGCGATCGCGCCTGCGGGCGTCGAGCGTGTTGATGGGCTGGGGCATGGAAGATTCGCTGGAGCGCGCGGACGCGATGCGCTCGCGCGGGTGGGGTGCCGCGACACGTCGTATGACGTATGCGCGGTATCGACTGGGGCGCAGCGACGTTGCCGCGCTGGTCGGGCTCGTACTGTTTGGCGCTGCCGCGGTGGCGGTGGCGTGGACCGCGACGACGCAGTATTCGTTTTATCCGCAGCTCTCGGTGCCGGCGCCGTGGCCAGGCTATGTCGTGTACGCCGCCTGGATGGTGTTGCCTTGCGCGTTGCACGCGATTGATGAGAAGAGGTTTGGCTGATGGCTCGGTTTGATAGGAGCTCG
>OMCC01001696.1_pt1 | contig 10853 bp, 10 predicted proteins | sample 1674161 | NCBI WGS metagenome assembly OMCC01 (sample SAMEA103958149, study PRJEB25191) | human gut metagenome | biome: human-associated habitat [ENVO:00009003]; feature: intestine environment [ENVO:2100002]; material: feces | place: Germany | collected 2013/2015 | reverse complement strand
ACCGCAGGCTTGCCTTGATCGCATCCGCATAATCAAACCGGTCATTGACCCGCATCTCAATACAGTCTTTCCCCGGATTCGTTGCGGAATACCGGATCTCCATGGTATCTTCGATTGTGATGACACGCTCATTTCCCGGAACATATTGGGAAAAAAATTTTACACACTCCGTCTTTCCAATTCCCGGCATCCCGCAAAAAATCAGATTCATTTTCGTCAGCACGCAATTAACCAATACTGCAAGAATATCCCTGCTGCAATACTGTTCCTGCAGTGCCTTTTCTGCTGTCAGCCGAATGACCGGCGGTGTTTTCCGGATGCTGATACTGCGCCCGGAACGTGCGATCGACTCATGCAGAACTGTCACCCGCAGCTCACTGGTTTCTGCCTCCAGCTCCGGATTCTGCTTGTTAAACTGCTGACTGACCACATTTGCAATCCGCTGGGTAAACTGTTCTACAAATGCCAAAGTCATATTCTCATCCACATACGCCTGATTCACCCGGTAACGTTCGTTATAGATATTGGTCAGCCAGATCTCCCGCCCATTGTAATCGACATCTGTGATCTCTTCGTTCGCAATATATTTCCACAATGGACCGAAATACTCTTTTCCAAGTTCCATACAGCCTCCTTAGGGTGTCGGCAGACCGGTATTTTTGTTCGCCTGGTCAATAAAATTTTTCACCAGTGTCTGAAACGCACTCCCGATGGGTCCGCTTGTGTCCGTTCCCACAACTGCTGTAATGACAAGGATCACTGCAAGAATCGCTACCACGGTAATTAAAATACCGCCATATTCCTGAAATATTTCTTTCATATTTTCATTTTCCTCCTGTATGAAGGACGTTCTTATGGGAAACCACAGAAGAATATCTGTGGGCACAAAAAATGCGGCGATTGCATCACATGCATTGCCGTACTGAAAAAAGATATTTTTACTATACCGTTTTTTGGGTTTTTGTAAATAGTTCTTTGGTACTAAAAAAGGACTTCCGCACCGGGAAGCCCTTCTTTTTGCTTTTACCTTAGTCATTCACTCTATTTTTCTGCCAGAAATTTTTCTGCTGCAACCATGCGTACCACAACAACAAATACATTTGCTGCCTGCTCAAGTTCGGCAAGCGACGGATACGTCGGTGCAATACGGATGACAGAATCCTTCGGATCTTTTTTGTAAGGGAACGGGGAACCCGCACCAGTCAGTACCACCCCTGCCTCTTTACACTTTGAAACAATCTCCTTTGCGCATCCTTCCGGTGCCTCGAAGGAAATAAAATATCCTCCAAGCGGATGCATCCATGTACCGATTCCGCGGGATGCCAGTTCATCGGAAAAGATCTTCTCAACAAGCTCAAATTTCGGACGAATCAGATCTGCCTGTTTTTCCATATGTGCCTTGATGCCATCAACATTCTTAAAAAACTTCACATGACGCAGCTGGTTAATCTTATCATGGCCAATGGTCTGAATCGTCAGACGCTTCTTGATATCTGCAATGTTTGTCTCTGAGGAAGCGATTGCTGCAATACCGGAGCCCGGGAAGCTGACTTTGCTGGTAGAACAGAATTCAAATACCATATCCGGATTTCCTGCCTTTTTGCACTCCTCTAAAATATCCAGAATCTGTGCCTGGTCCTCTTTGTAGAGATGATGTACCACATAGGCATTATCCCAGAAAATACGGAAATCTGCGGCTGCCGGCTTTAAGGCTGCAAATCTGCGGACCGTCTCATCCGAATAGACCACACCCTGTGGATTGGAATATTTCGGCACACACCAGATTCCTTTTACCGTCTCATCGTTATTCACATATTTTTCTACCAGATCCATATCCGGTCCATTCTCTGTCATTGGGATGTTGATCATCTCGATACCAAATGTCTCTGTGATGGCAAAATGTCTGTCATATCCCGGAACCGGGCAGAGGAATTTTACCTTATCGAGCTTACACCATGGAGTGTTGCCACAAATACCAAACATTTCTGCACGGGCAACCTGATCATACATGATATTCAGGCTGGAGTTACCATATATAATCACATTTTCCGGTTTCGTTCCGATCACATCTGCTATCAGTTTTTTAGCTTCCGGAATACCATCAAGGACACCATAGTTTCGCAGATCGGTGCCGTTTTCACTCTTTAATGCAGTCTTGGAATCAAGCACATCAAGCATTCCCATGCTTAAATCAAGCTGGTCTGCTCCCGGCTTTCCTCTGGACATATCCAGTGCAAGACCCATGCCTTTTATTTTTTCATATTCGGCTTTGAGTGCGGTCAGCTCCTGTGTGAGTTCCTCTTTGCTCATCTCCTGATAGGTTTTCATGGTAAGTTTTCCTCCTTATTATTCCTCTGGATTTTCTTTGATTTTTTTATAATAGGCGCGAATCTGCTGCTCATATCCGTTTTCCGACGGCTCATAAAAAACCTCACCGGTCAGTCCGTCCGGCAGATACTGCTGCTTCACGTAGTGGTTTTTATAATCATGGGCATATTTGTAACCTTTTCCGTGCCCAAGCTTTCCTGCCGATTTGTAGTGGGCATCCTGCAAATGCACCGGTACCGGCGGTGTCTTTGTCTCCTGCACTACACGCATGGCCTTATCAATGGCATTGATCGCGGAATTACTCTTTGGCGCACTTGCCATATAAGTAACTGCCTGTGCCAGTACAATCCGTGCTTCCGGCATTCCGAGCCGCTCCACCGCCTGTGCCGCAGCTACTGCAACCTGCAATGCCTGCGGATCAGCATTCCCGATATCCTCAGATGCCAGAATCATGATTCTTCTGGCAATAAATTTCACATCTTCCCCCGCATAAAGCATCCGTGCCAGATAATACACCGCGGCATCCGGATCTGATCCACGCATGCTCTTGATAAAAGCAGAGATCGTATCATAGTGATTATCTCCCGTCTTATCGTAGTTGATGACCCGCTTCTGAATGCACTCACTGGCCACATCCAGTGTAATGTGAATGATCCCATCCTCACTCCGGTCCGTGGTCAGAATTCCAAGTTCAATGGCGGTCAGCGCTGCACGCGCATCTCCGTTTGCCATGTCAGCTAAAAACTCCAGCGCATCATCATCCATCTGTGCATGGTAAGAACCCATGCCCTTTTCCGTATCATTGACCGCCCGAAGCAGCAATGTACGGATATCCTCCGTGGAAAGTTTCTTTAACTCAAAAATGACGGAGCGCGACAAAAGCGCAGGATTCACTTCGAAATACGGATTTTCCGTTGTGGCTCCGATCAGAATGATCGTGCCGTCCTCGACAAACGGAAGCAGATAGTCCTGCTGTCCCTTGTTGAAACGATGGATCTCATCGATAAACAGGATCGTTTTCTTTCCATACATGCCCTGATTGTTTTTTGCCGCGGCAACCACTTCCTCCATGTCTTTCTTGCCCGCCGAAGTCGCATTGATCTGCATGAACTCTGCACTTGTGGTATTGGCAATCACTTTCGCCAGCGTCGTCTTCCCCGTACCGGGCGGTCCATAAAAGATGATGGAGCTGAGTTTATCCGCTTTGATCGCACGGTACAGCAGTTTATCTTTCCCGACGATGTGCTGCTGCCCGACAACCTCATCAAGTGTGGTCGGACGCAGCCGTGAGGCAAGCGGTGACTCATCCTTCATATTCTGTTGTCTCATATACTCAAATAAATCCATTCGTATCCAATCCCCATATGAATATCATTCAAGATCTTTTTGAATAATTTTTGTGTGTATCCTGCATTTTTATTCTTTGCAGGAATTTTTCCACAAACTTCTTTACGCTTTGTTCTTTGCGATATTTCTATGTAATTTCTATTATTCTTTCATTTCCCGCTTATCTCATTTTGAAAGAAAAATCGTCAGGAAATTCATTTCATCCTTATAAGGATACATGATTTCCTGACGCTTGACAAGTTATTATTGAGATTTTTTTACATAAATATTGCTTTTATTTTTGTACAGATGCTGTAAGTGCACCATCCTTCACGTCAATGAGGATCGTATCTCCCTGCCGTACCTGATCTTCGAGAATCAGTTTTGCAGAGAGGGTCTCTACATGCTTTTGCAGGAACCGCTTCAATGGTCTTGCACCATAAACCGGATCGTAACCATGTTCAACCACAAAGTGCTCCGCTTCCGGTGACAATGCCACTTTGATCTCACGATCAGAAAGACGTTTGTTCAGATCATCCATCAGCAGGCGGATGATGCCACCAATATTTTCTTTTGACAGTGGCTTAAACATAATAATCTCATCCAGACGGTTCAAAAATTCCGGTCGGAAATGTCCCTGCAGATCTTCCATGACTTCTTTTTCTGCCTCCGGCGAAATGTTGCCGTCTGCATCAATGCCATCCAGCAGATACTGCGATCCAAGGTTACTGGTCATAATAATGATCGTGTTCTTGAAATCTACGGTACGTCCCTGTGAATCTGTGATCCGCCCGTCATCAAGTACCTGTAACAGTACGTTAAAGACATCCGGATGTGCCTTTTCCACCTCATCAAACAGGACAACAGAATACGGTTTTCTCCGCACGGCTTCTGTCAGCTGGCCGCCTTCATCGTATCCGACATATCCTGGAGGCGCTCCGATCAGACGAGACACGGAGTATTTCTCCATGTATTCACTCATATCAAGACGCACCATGTTGGATTCATCGTCAAACAGGCTGGCAGCAAGTGCTTTTGCAAGTTCGGTCTTGCCGACACCGGTCGGTCCCAAAAACAGGAACGAACCAATTGGTTTGGTCGGATCTTTGATTCCGGCTTTGGAACGGATAATCGCCTCGGTCACTTTGGTAACACCATCGTCCTGGCCTACCACACGTTTGTGGAGTTTCTCATCCAGGTGCAGTGTCTTGTTCCGCTCGCTTTCGCTTAACTTCGCAACCGGGATTCCCGTCCAGCGGGAAATGATCTTTGCAATCTCTTCATCGGTGACATTTTCGTGTACCAGAGACAGATCACGGTCTTTGAGTTTATCTTCCTCAATTTCCAGTTCTTTCTGTAATCCAGGCAGTTTACTGTACTGCAATTCCGCAGCTTTTTCATAATCTGCGTCACGCTGTGCTGCCTCGATCTCCTTCTTTGTGCTCTCAATCTGCTCTCTGACCTTGCTGACATTGTCAACTGCATCCTTTTCGGTGCTCCACTGCGCTTTTCTGGTATTAAACTCATCACGCAATTCTGCAAGTTCTTTCTGCAGATCTGCCAGACGCTCCTGACTCAGATGATCCGTCTCTTTCTTTAATGCCGTCTCCTCGATCTGCATCTGCATGATCTTCCGGTTCATCTCATCAAGTTCTGCCGGCATGGAATCCAGCTCGGTCTTTATCATCGCACAGGCCTCGTCGACCAGATCGATTGCTTTATCCGGCAGGAACCGGTCTGTAATATAACGGTTGGAAAGAACTGCTGCCGTAACAAGCGCAGAGTCCGTAATCTTAACGCCGTGGAATACTTCGTAGCGCTCCTTTAAGCCACGCAGGATGGAAATGGTATCTTCCACCGTTGGCTCATCTACCATAACCGGCTGGAAACGCCGCTCCAGGGCAGCATCTTTTTCGATATACTCTCGGTATTCGTTTAAGGTTGTGGCACCGACACAGTGCAGTTCGCCTCTGGCAAGCATTGGTTTTAACAGCTGTCCGGCATCCATGGCACCATCGGTTTTTCCGGCACCGACGATTGTGTGCAGTTCATCGATAAACAGAATGATCTGTCCATCCGAATTTTTGACATCGTCAAGAACTGCTTTCAAACGTTCCTCAAATTCGCCACGATACTTTGCACCGGCAACCAGGGCACCCATATCCAGCGCAAACAGCTTCTTGTCTTTTAAGCCTTCCGGTACATCGCCTTTTACGATACGCTGTGCCAGACCCTCGACAACGGCAGTCTTACCTACACCGGGTTCACCGATCAGCACCGGGTTATTTTTGGTCTTACGGGAAAGAATCCGAACCACATTCCGGATCTCCTCATCACGGCCGATCACCGGATCCATCTTCTGCTGTCTTGCACGCTCCACCATATCATAACCGTACTTTTCCAGTGTATCATATGTTGCTTCCGGGTTATCGGAAGTGACACGCTGATTGCCGCGGACGGTAGACAATGCCTGCAAAAACCGTTCCCTTGTCAGCCCATATTCTTTCATCAGTGCTTTCATCGCCGGATTTGGATATTTGAGCATTGCAAGGAAAATATGCTCGACAGAGACATATTCATCTCCCATTGCCTTTGCCTCATCCTCTGCATGGATCAGCACATTGTTTAAATCTTTTCCGACATAGACATTGCTGTTGCTGCCGGATACTTTGACGCGCGCATCCAGTTTGCTGATCGCATTCTGGGTGAAATGCTGTACGTCAATTTCCATTTTCTCTATCAGTTTCGGGATCAGTCCCTCTTCCTGCTGTAACAGGGCAACTAACAGGTGCTCCTGCTCAATCTCCTGATTTCCATAGTCGTAGGCAAGCTTTTCGCAGTTATTGATCGCTTCTACCGACTTTTGTGTGAATTTCTGTATGTTCATAGCAAGCCCTCCTCTTAACTATCATCATGTAACTGTGCTGTTTTTTGCATCCCAGTTACTATTTTTCTCGATTACGATATTGTTATACACCCGTTTTTAGCACTCGTCAAGTAGGAGTGCTAACAAAAATTCTAAAGATTTTATAAACATTGGAATATATTGTCGAATTGTCTGAAAATTGTTTTAGACATAAGTTTTTTCGATATGACGAAAGAAGGGGAATATTCTCTTTCTCCAGAAACATCCGTTATTAATTGTAACGGATGTTTTGCCGATATAATAGACAACACAAACGATGATCTATTACAGAAAGGAACTTTTCATGCAGATTTATTTATCACTGATGTCCCAGAAGAATCCCTCATCCGATTCCTCATCCTATGATCTTTCTTCTCCTCAGGGACGCATGCTCTATGTGAGAGAAACAACCAATGCCGCATTTTCTTCCTGGACTTCTCCCCTGCAAAGACAGGACCCTGATACACAGGAAGAAAAAAAACAGGAAATGCTCTCCCGCATTATGGGAAAATTAAAAAGTGGGAAGAAGCTTTCTGCCAAAGAACTGGATTTTCTGCGGCGTACCGATCCAATTCTGTATGCCCACGCCCTACGCGTCCAACGAATGGCGGAGGCTTTAAAACAGCAGCTTTCCCATGCAAAAAGCAAGCAGGAAGCAAATGATATGATTACATCCGCGATTGCCGGGGTCTCGGACAAAGATCCGGACAAAGAATATCTGCTGGCTGCTTACAATGAAGTTTCCAAAAATTTTCATAAATCACCGGCTTATCAGCGTCTGCCAAACACTCCGGAAGATGCCAAAAAAAGAAAAACGAACAATCCGAATGCTCATTTTTCCGATGATGAGGACACGAATGACGATACGGATGATCTCCTGTCATGGACCCCGCTTCAGGAAATTATTGATGCGGCTCCAACACTAGAATGTCAGGGCTAGGCTTATATAGCTGGAACATTATTATTTCAAGTAGTGTTCCAGCTTTTCATTTACACACAGACGGATTTCCTCTGCAACACGTTCACAGTATGTCTTTTTCATACCCGCCTGCACACCAACTGCTACTAATTCCTTTTTCCCCGGATTTTTGCCATTTCCATCTACAGTGGTTGTGTGCTCACCATAATACGTATTACTGTATGTGAGATCATAGGCAGGACTTAAACGCCACATATCATCCTTTTCATTATAAATGTAGGTAAAGTTTTTAGAATGATCATCACGATTATGTGCGAATACATTAAAACACATACGACGATACATATTTTCCACATCCTCTGTACAATCCCTTGTCAGAATTTTTGTCAACTTCATCAATTCATGATAGTCCAGACTTGGTTGATTAAAATCTAACTCCAATAAGGCAGCCGCAGTTAACATATGTGCCCTTTTTATTTCATTCTTTTCTATTCTTCGATCAAATCTCTTTGTTCCAAAATATCCCGGACATATATCTGATGAAAAAAGCCGTGTTTCACTCATTACAATTCCACAGGCTTTTGCACACAGAGAATAATCGTATTCCATTTTTCCCACATCTTTTTTGTCCACATGTGCCGGAAATTTAATAATCCAGTTTTCTCCATCTATTTCCGTCATAATCTTAGGTCTTGCACCACCACTGGTTCCTCCCAGCCGGTACAATTCATCTAATTTCTCCGAATATTGCGTGCTTAATATTTTCTGGCAATGCACAGATAGTTCGTCCAGATCATCCATCTGTTGTCCCATCCCAATCTCCTTCTGCGGATGATAGGTCAAAGCTCCCATTCCAGATTTTCCCACGATGGCAAGACGATCCAATACCGAATATTGTGCTTCCTTTTTTCCACGTTCTTTCAGCAAACGCTCCAATAAAAGCTGTCCCCATGCATCCGGTAAACTATCTGCAAATACTCCGAACAATCCGTCAAAATAATCTTTTTTTGGCACAAACACTTCATTTTTTAGCGGAAGCGAAAATGGACTGACTGAAAATCCATGCTCCAGCCATTCTTCACTATAAGAAAATGCCACCTTATGATTCGCGGTCAATGCAAGCGTTCCCACAAGCCGGTCATCCATCCGAACCTCAAGACTTTCCCTTTGACTCATTGATTACCTCCTGAATATTTCGATATGGTACCTGTGTAAAAAGGTCCCGCAGTTCATCTGCAAGTTCCAACGCCATAGCAAGTTTTGTCAGTGACAAAAGCGAAATCTGTCCTGTTGTCTCAAATCGTTTAATAGAACCGTAACTTACTCCGCTCATATCCTAAAGTTTCTGTTGCGAAACTTTCCGCCGTCTGCGAATACGGCGCATACGTTCTGCCAGTTTTTTATCCAGTTCTTCTGCTGTTTCCCATACCAGTGCTTCCATATCATGCCCCATCTTGTCAGATAATATTTTATCCATTTCACGCGATTTTACTTATTTTTATATAATATATTATCTAATATTTTAGCATATCTCTTCGGGTACCGCAACGTCTCCCTGACTATTTTTCCTATCATACAGTTTTTCCAAAACTGCTCCAATATCCGCTTCCACGCAAATGGATTTCTTTCGGATTTCCTCCGGCGCACAGGCTTCCTTCTTATTTATGCAGGCATAAACTGCATCCGGCCAGGTTGCATATAGATATATCGGCTCCAGTACGCCCAATATTCTTCCAATGTTTTATAAGGGAAAAAGCCCCCGGAATACATATCCGAAAATCCATGCACCTGTCGGAAATCGCCAAACCACTTTTCAAAACGTTCCCCGGAATAGGTAAATCCTGCAGAAGTGGATAATCCCGCACCCACGCCAATGATCACGGCCTCCGCTTTCTGCAGTGCCTGTTTCAGACGCTCTGTTTGTACACTTTTGCAGTTTGATGTTTTTATACTGCAAAATGGTGGATTATTGCCCCTACACTTTGCTCCCATACATGGGCACCACGATACACTTTTCGTCATATTTACTTCCATCGGTTCTCTTATCCATTCCATTTCATCACCTCCTTTACACTTCCTTCGTTTCTTCATATTCCAAAATGTCACCCGGCTGACACTGTAATACTCTACAAATCGCTTCCAATGTAGAAAACCGAATCGCCCTAACCTTTCCAGTTTTTATATTCGACAAATTTACATTCGATATTCCCACTTCTTCTGCAAGTTCTTGCAGGGAAATTTTTCTATCGGCCATCACCCGATCTAACCGTAATACAATTGGCATCTTATATTTCCTTTACTTTATCTATAATATTTCATCAGCCTCTTTCTGCAATTCGTACCCATGTTGAAAAGAAACACCAATGAAATAAATACAGATTCCTACTATAACAGCTGCTCCAATAAAATGATCCGTTCCTTTCCATTCTACCCCTTTTATAATCTGGCATGCTGCTAAACTTAAATATTTCAGGCATTTAATAACCGGATATCCGATTACAAAACATAAGGCTATCCCCCTACATTTTCAAATTGTTTTTTTACTTTATTTTCGTTCTTTCTTTCAAACATTTTTTATTCTCCTTTCTTGTATATCACAATTTCACTTTTTATGTTTGTCAATATATTTTTAATGTTTATCGTTAATTTATGACAAAAAATCCCAAGAGCGATGCCAGCATCGATACTCATGCCACAAAAAAGGAGCCACACAGCACTCCTGCTGTGTGGCTCCTTCGATATTTCATTATCCTTCAATCGCAATATATTTGTTTTCTTCTACCGCTTTCTTTGCCTCTTTCTTCGGCACGAACAGCTTTAAGATACCATGCTTAAATTCTGCTTTGACATCCTCCTGCTCAATATCTTCACCGACATAAAAGCTTCTCTGGCAGGCACCGGCATAACGTTCCCTGCGGATGTAGTGACCGCTGTCTTTTTCTTTCTCGTCCTTATCCAGTCCCTTTGCAGCACTAATGGTCAGGTAGCCATCGGAAACAGAAGCCTTAATCTCATCCTTGGTAAATCCCGGAAGATCAATCATCAACTCATATCCATCCTTCTGCTCTTTAATATCGGTCTTCATAATCCTTCCGGCTTTCTTACCGTATAGCTTCTTTTCGGTATTATTCATTTCTTTATCCATATCATAAAATGGAAACTCATCAAACCAGTCATCAAATAAATTCTCTCCAAAAATACTAGGCATTAACATAAGTCATCTCTCCTTTTCTTTCTGCGTCCACGGTCTGTGGACCTCTCATGCTTGTTTACCTTGTTTCTTTGGAACCAGGATGTTTCAGGAACCTTTCGTTCTCTTTTGGTTCCCTTCCTTTGTTCTTGCCTATGTTATAGCACTGTTTGTTAGCACTGTCA
>OMCC01001693.1_pt1 | contig 10869 bp, 5 predicted proteins | sample 1674161 | NCBI WGS metagenome assembly OMCC01 (sample SAMEA103958149, study PRJEB25191) | human gut metagenome | biome: human-associated habitat [ENVO:00009003]; feature: intestine environment [ENVO:2100002]; material: feces | place: Germany | collected 2013/2015 | reverse complement strand
GGTGCCAGAATTCTGCTGCCTCTCAGTGGCCTTGCTGCCGGCTTTATATTCGACATTAACAATAGAAAATATACCGGAATCATAATGTACTGCATAATGATTCTTTCAACCATGTGTATTGTGCTGCTTGAATTTTCCAAGCCTTTTACAGCTGTACTTATTGTTTTCTATCTGTCCGCTGGATTTTTTGCTGTTTTCTTTACATCAGAATTCATGGAGCTTTCCTGGTATGTCCGAATTCCTGAGCTTTGGGCAGGAATGGGACGTGCTGTTAACAATATTACAGCTGCTGTTATTGCCGGCTTTGTTTTACAGCTGCTTTCATCTGATAATAATCTTTTAAAGATTATTCTTATACTTGTTTTATTTGTTCTGGTAAGTATTATTTCAGTTGTATATACATTTGAAAAATATTATTTTATACAACAGTTTACTATGCGTACAGATGAAGCTGCAAATGAACATGACAAGCTGCAAATATTAGCAGAAAAATACTCTTTTACTGAAAGAGAAAATGAAGTATTTAACTACCTGGTTACTACTGAAGATAATATCCAGACTATTTCAGAACATATGCACGTATCAAGGCGTACCCTTGAACGATATATTTCAGCTATTTATGAAAAAACCGGTATTAAATCACGAGTTGTACTGGTTAATCTTTATAACAAATAATTCTTTTAATATTTATATCATCTGTTTTTCAGTTTTAGGCAGCGTGGCGGAACTCCGCCACGCTGTTTTAGCATATTGGCGGACTTCCCTTATATACTTTTTTGATAATGTTATATATAGTATTAACAACATATACAGCTGATATGTACGTAATATTATACGCTCTTTTAATTCTGGGAGCTTTGTGTGAAATACAGATTTTTGCACAGATTTTGCACAGAAATAAACAAATAAATACATGAGAATTATTATCAAGAAACAGGAGGAATGATTTATGGTGAAAAACAAAAAATGTCATATCAAAAAAATCGCCGCATTAGCTGGAGCAGTCGTACTCGCAGTATCATCCGCAGTTTTATATGCCGCACCACCGGTAAAAGCTGCCAACGGACCATGTGATACTGGCGATTGGGCTTATGCTTATATTAATGTCAGAACTGGAGAAGATAGTACTACTATATTTTCTTCAAAAGGAACTAATTCCATCGATGGAATGTCTTATGACAGACAAACCAATACGCTTACATTAAATAATTATAAAAACAAGACTGCTGGAATAGCTACTAATATGATGGGTGATGATTTCAAGATTAACCTTATTGGTGATAATGAAATCGGAGGTATAGGTTCATATGGTGATGCCTGGGGCGGTTCCATCAATATATGTGGTAATGGTTCCTTAGTTATTAATGCTGACAGGGCAAATGATTATGGTGTAGCCTTCTTTGCCGAAGGTACTAATTCCGTACTTTCAGTTGCAGACACCTGTAACGTCACCATATATTCCGGTTCAAAGGCAGTAGTGTATACAAGCGATAATCTTACTGATAAACCAATCAGAGATAATGGAACATTAAAGGAATATGTAACTTATAATATTTCACATCCACTGCAAATATCAAGCTTATATGCCAGGTATTATGAGTACGACCCATATACAACTAATACAGTATATAAGAACGAGGCAGATAATACTTCATTATATTATATTAAGGAACTGACACATGTTGAATCTGGGAAAGTAACTTATACAATATACAAGCTTACCACAAAGAACGCTCTGGGTGACGTATATTATGCTGACAAGATAGGTGAATATGATAATATCCCTGCTGGATATACTAAAACCACATTAGACAATCCTATTTCATATTATGAATCAGATGGCGGAAGTGGTGGAACAAGCCAGGTTATAATAAATACAGCTACCAGTGAAAAATATGTATCTGCATATGCATATGAAAACGGAGAATCATTTTATAAAATATGTAAGCTTCTTGAAAAGCTTGGTGTAGATGAACGAAGCAATGATGAAATATGGCTTATTGATTATAGCAATCCTGTGACAACATATAATCCTGTATGGGGAAGTGATAATCTTCCAGACGGATACAAGTATGACGGAACAGAGATAGAAAGTCTTTATAATGTTGAATGTATAGCAGACAAGCTTACATTTACAGCTAAATCAGCCGGTGACAGTACAACAGACAACCCATCTGAAAAGCCATCCGAAAAGCCAACTGAAAAACCAACCGAGAAACCAACTGAGAAACCAACTGAGAAACCAGGCGATGAGAAGCCATCAGCTCCAGACCAGGATTCCAATAATACAATAGTAGATGTATCCGACGGCAGCACAACTATTAAGGTTGATGAAATCCGAAAGATTATAGAAGATAACAAAACAAATGATGTTATTATCAAGTCTAACAATGATGTTACATTTACATTTGCCAAAGGAACTATGTCAGAAGTATCACAGGTTGCAATCTATGACTTTTCAACAGCAATCACTTCTGATATAAAAGAAGCTGGAAATATACCGGCAGCTGTAACAGATGATATATTTGTATCTAAGATAGTATACAATTATTCTGGTGCACTTCCTGCAAAAGCAAGCATTAAGTTAAATGTTGGAAAAGCGTATGCTGGCCAGACACTTTATTACAGCCAGCTCTTAGATGATGGAACAATAATCAGCATGATGTCTGCAGTAGTCGATAATGATGGTTATATGACAGTAGAACAGGATCACTGCTCAACATATCTTATAACAAAACAGAAGCTTACAAACAATAAGCTGGAAACACCTAAGACAGCTGATAACAGTAATATTGCACTCTGGCTTACACTACTTATAGTTCTTTGCAGCAGCGCAACACTTTATACCTTTGCTGTAAAAGCTAAAAAAATCAATAGATAATTGAATGAATAATTAATTGATATCTTAAGCTGTTATGTCATAATTTATACCAAAATACTACACCTTATTTTATAACCATTAGAAACTAAAAGTGGTTTAAAATGGTTCAAAGAGGTGTAGTATTTTGTTGCATTACCCCTTATTGTAATATATAATGTAATTAGTTTTTTACGTTAATTTTATATGAAGGTGAGTTCTTTTATGGACATTTACGAATCATTAAACTCTATACTTGTTACGTTGTTTAACGATATTATGAATATAGAGGAAAAAGCTTTAATTACAGATGAATTCAAGGATATTTCCGTGACCGATATGCACATTATAGAAGCTATCGGAATAGGTGAGCCTGGAACCATGGGTACCATATCCAAGGCTCTTGGTGTTACTATGGGTACGCTTACAGTTGGCATTAACGGACTTGTTAAAAAAGGATACGTTATCAGAACACGTGGCGAAAAAGACCGCCGTATTGTATATGCATCACTTACTGATAAAGGGATTGCTGCATATAATCATCACAAAAAGTTCCACAAAGATATGATTAACTACATCACAGAAGACTTAAGCGAAAGTGAAGCCATTGCACTTACTAAGACATTTACAAGACTGGAAGAATATTTCAAAAGCTTCTAAACATTCTTTTTCTTAAAAAATGCTTTTTTATATTCTGTTGGTGATACTCCCTCTATCTTCTTAAACACCTTAAGAAAATATTTTTCATCATTAAAAGCACACTGAAATGCTATCTCTTTAAGTGAATATTCTGTAGATATCAGAATATTCTTAGCTTCATTTATTCTTACTTCATTAATATATCTCTTTAGTGAAATGTGTGCTGTCTTTTTAAACATATTTGACAGGTAATCTGGATTATAATGAAACAATTCTGCAATCTTAGCAACTGTAATAGATTGATTATAGTTATTGTGAATCCATTTTTTAATATTACTTATTTCTTCTGATATATCTTTATTCTCCTGTTCTTTGAATTCACCTGATAACTCCATTAAAAGACAGGTTAGAAAGTAATCCATAAACTTACTCTTAACCTGTGATTTTCGGAATGATTCATCCAACAGCTGTGAAAACAGAAGCTGTACTCTTTTACTATATTTTAAATCTCCATACTCAGGTAATATATAATTATCATCAGCTTCATGTTCAAAAGTTTTCATGTCATCATCACAGACATATGATCCTTCTGGTACATAAAAATGTGTCCAATAATATTGAAGATATTCTGTTGAACTATTGTAACCATAATGAAGAGTATTGCTTCTTAATATTATATATTGATTCTCTGAAACTACATACTTAGTATTATCCTGTACTATATAAAGACTTCCCCTTACAACTACAATAAGTACATATGAATCTATACATCTTCTTGGATGCAGAAAATTTCTGTCACGTACCAGCTGTCCACAAGATAAATATGTTAGTGGCTCATTCTGTGAAAAAACTATATATTTCATTTTGTTAGTCCTATCCTCCTATTTCATATCTAAGTTTATATTTCAATATAAAGCTTATTTAAAACATATTTTATGCTTCTTTATATATCTAAGTTTTTTTCACCATATATAAGTTTTATCAGTTGATATCAGGCTTTACTCATTAATATAATATATATACGTAATAAAAACTACTATACACCTAATTAATCAGCATTATTTTACAATAATTCATATTAATAATAAAGGAGGTTCTTATTATGAACAAAGATTTTTACACACAATCTGTAAAAGATGTCAAGGTTAACGATGGTTTCTTTAGTCCTATTATGGAAACAACACGTACCCAGATGCTTCCATACCAATGGAATGCTTTAAATGATGCTATTCCAGATATAGAACCGAGCCACTGTATTGAAAATTTCAAAATAGCAGCTGGAATATCCCAGGGTGAATTCCATGGAAAGGTATTTCAGGATAGTGATTTATATAAATGGATAGAGGCTGCGGCATACTCACTAAAATGGCATCCTGACAGCTGCCTTGAGAAGCAGATTGATGAGGCAATCGACCTTATTGTAAACACCCAGCAGCCTGATGGCTATATTGGTACATACTATACCATTAATGGTCTTAATAAGAGATGGACTAATATTATGGGAAATCACGAATTATATTGTGCCGGACACCTGCTTGAGGCCGCTGTTGCTTACTATGAGATAACCGGAAAACGTAAGCTTCTTGATGCTATGATAAGATTTGTTGACTACATAGATTCCATCTTTGGACCAGAGGATGATAAGCTTCACGCTTACCCTGGACACGAAATAATCGAAATGGCTCTTATGCGCCTGTATAACATTACACATGATGAAAAGCACTTAAATCTCGCGGCATATTTTATAAATGAACGCGGAAAACAGCCATGTTATTTTGATGGTGAAATTAAGAAATATAATAACATCTGGAAATGGAAGGACAGCTACTTTAAATTCGATTATTATCAGGCAGGTAAGCCGGTACGTGGCAGAGGTGAGGCTGTTGGCCATGCTGTAAGAGCCGTTTATCTGTATTCAGGCATTGCTGATGTTGCAAGAGCTGCTGACGATGAAGAATTGTATACAACCTGTAAGAAATTATGGGATAATATAGTTCACAAAAAAATGTTTATAACTGGTGCTCTTGGTTCCTCATCATATGGTGAATCCTTTACCATAGATTATGACCTTCCTAATGACCTTGTTTATGGTGAAACATGTGCATCTGTAGCTATGGTGTTCTTTGCACTCCGTATGCTTAAAATGGAACCGAAGGGTGAATATGCCGATGTAATGGAGAAACTTTTATACAATGGAACAATAAGCGGCATGTCACTTGATGGCAAGAGCTTCTTCTATGTTAATCCTTTGGAGGTGTATCCAGAAAAGAATGAAAAAATTCAGGCTTTCAGACATGTCAAGGTAAAAAGACAGACATGGTTTTCGTGTGCCTGCTGCCCTCCTAACCTTGCAAGACTTGTTGAATCACTTGGTTCATATATTTATACAGAGAATTCCAACAGTCTGTATGTTAATCTGTATATAGGCAATCAGGCAAATGTATTTGATAACACTACTAAAATAAGCATGCACAGCAATTATCCATGGGATGGTAATATAAAGCTTAATATAGACAGTACAAGAAATGATATATGGAAGCTCGCACTGCACATTCCATCATGGTGCCATAACTATGCTATAAATGTTGATGGTAAGCCAGCTGATTATACATTAAATGATGGTTATGCTTACATAGAGGCAAACTGGAACAATACACATACTGTTGAACTAAATATGGACATTACAGCACGTGTTGTACGTTCCAATCCTAAAGTGCGTGAGAACATTGGAAAAGTAACCATCATGCGTGGACCTGTAGTTTATTGTCTTGAAGAAGAGGATAATGGAAATAATCTCCACGAAATTGAAATGCCTGCTTCAACACAATTCAAGGAAGAATACAGACCTGATATGCTCGGTGGAATAGTAACGATATCCGCTACTGGACGTAAGATAAAAGAATCCAATAGTGATGATTTATATATTGACAATACCGATCTTGAATATGAAGATAAGGATTTACTCTGGATACCTTATTATGCGTGGGATAACAGACATACTGGCGAAATGATAGTTTGGGTACGTGACTAATAATAAAAAAGGGGACACCGCACTAATTTCTTAATGCGGCATCCCCTTTTTTGAAAGATTGTTAATCTTTCCGCCGGCCTGGCCGGCAATTATATATATGAGAGTTTTGGAAAAGTAAGCCTGATTATTTAGTTAACTCAGCAGTCTTATATATGAAGGTTACTGAGCTTTCCTTTCCATCCTTCTTATCAAGGAATGAGTTATAATTCTTACCAAGCTTTATAACCTCCTTGATTGTATCTACTGCTGTATCAGCATCATTTCCTACCAGACTTGTTATAGCCTTTATACCAGAGGCGTTAAATTCAGCCATGCCATCCTTAAGTGTTATAGCACCATCATTAAGCTGTGTAACACCATCTGCTAATGTTGCTGATGATGACTTAAGTGTTGATGTACCATCAGCAAGCTGTGATGAACCATCTCTTAAAGCTGGATTGTTTGCATTAAGTGTTGCGAAGCCGTTGTATAACTGGGCAATACCTCCATTAAGTGTATCATTGTTACCGTTAAGAGTTACAAGACCTGCATTTATCTGAGAGATACCGTCATTAATTGTGTCATTGTTTGCATTAAGCTGTGCAAGACCTCCATTTATCTGGGCTGCACCTGTATTAAGTGCATCGTTGTTGCCATTAAGTTCTGTAAGACCTGCATCTAACTGCTCAATACCAGTATTAAGAGCTTCACTGTTGGCATTAAGAGTTGCTGTACCACCTGCTATCTGGGCTGCACCTGCATTTAACTGCTCACTGTTAGCATTAAGTGTTGCTGCTCCTGTATCTAACTTGGCAATACCATCATTAAGGGCATCATCATTAGAATTAAGCTGTACTAAACCATCGTTAAGAGTGCTTACTCCACTGTTAAGCTCAGTACTCTTTTCATTAAGAGTATCAAGACCTGTGCTTAAGCTGCTTGCACCCTGTGCAAGTGTATCTATAGATGAAGCACTTCCTGCAATCTGTGCAGCAACCTGTGCAAGTGCTCCTGCTGCACCCTGATTGCTTGCAGCCTTAACTAAAAGACCTAACTGGTTAGCATATAAACTTGTTATCTGGCTTGTTGCACCATTAGCAACAACGCTCTGTGTATAAGCTGTAAGATACTTCGTATACAGCTCTGTAATCTTCTCTGCTACAGCATCATCACCATTAACTGCTGCAAGTGCTGTAAGGTCGTCTGCTATAGTAATACCACTAAGACCAGCTCCTGTAGCTGCCGCTGTAAGCTGTGATACACTTTCCTGTATATTCTTGTTAGTCTTATAATAACTAAGATTTTCTGCAAGCTGATTAGCCATAGTTTCTGTAAGCATAGTCTTTAACTGTGATACACCATCACTTACCTGCTTAGCGCCTGCTGCTGCGCTTGCTACACCTGCTGTATAAGTTTCTACACCTGTCTTTAACTGGGCAGCTCCTGCTCCTAACTGTTTGGCACCTGTTGTATATGCATTTATTCCACTCTTTAAGTCTGTAGAACCTGCGCTAATCTGTGCCACGCCGTCTGTATATGTGCTAAGACCTGTCTTAAGTGTATCTGAACCTGCTGCAAGCTGTGCTACGCCATCTGTATAATTCTTAATACCTGTCTTTAACTGTGTTGCACCAACTGCTATCTTTGTAGCTCCTGTTGTATATGCTGCAATACCTGTTGTAAGAGTATCAGAACCCTTTGCAAGCTGTGCTACACCAGCTGTATATGTTGAAAGACCACCCTTAAGCTGGCCTGCTCCTGCTGCCAGTGCTGTTGCACCATCAGTATAAGCGTATATACCATTCTTAAGTGTTCCTGCACCATCATTTAGCTGGTTAACACCATCTGTAAGTGCTGGGATGCTGTCTGCAAGTGTCTGAGTACCATCCTGAAGAGTAACAGTTCCATCTGTAAGCTGGTCTGCTGCTGACTGAAGCTCATTCATCTTATCCTCAAGCTTTGCAAGAGAGAAGTCATCTACATCTACATCGTTGAGTACACTTGTAGTTGCTACTGACATAGACATATCAAGCTCAAAGTCATTAACATCTGCTGATATTTCAAAGTATTCCGGAATATCCATATCAAGGCTTTCACCATCAAACTTAAGGTTTAAAGTATCCTTTAAACCTGGCATAGTCATGCCAAGTGCTATAATGTTATCACCAACCTTGCTTACCTTGCCATTAGTAACTTCTACATTACTGAATTTATCCGTTGGAAGAAGAGTTCCTGTGATCATTGTGAATGGAACATAAGCTGTCTGTGACTTTCCATTAACTTTTATAGTCTTCTTCTCATTGTTAGTGTAATCATATCTGATAGTAACCTTACCACTTTTGCCAATCATATCCTCTGGCTTTGTTTCTACACCGTTTAACTTATAAGTAACCTTCATAGATACAGGTGCACTCTTACTTGAGCTGCTCTGGTTAGTTGTTGTATCACCGTTAGCATCTGTCACCTTCTCTGTTACAGTTACATGATCCTGTGTTCCATCTGCCTTACCAAACACATATACCATTTCGTCACGCGTATTTGTCTTCAATGTACTTGTGTTTGATACAGATAACTCATTTTTGATAGCATTGGATATTATGCTTTCTGTATTAGAAGCTGCTTCGCTGCTTACTGCAACCTCGCTTGATATCTGATTATATGCTGTGTTTGTTCCACAGGCTGTAAGCGTTGATGCTATAAGAACAACACTCATTAATACTGAACTATATTTGAATAAAGTCTTCTTAACCATAACTATTCCTCCATTTTCTTACTTCCTGATATATTCTTATATCTGTTACGACATATACATCTTTGCCCGTTCATTCATCCATCTGGCTACATATCCTGATTCTTCTTAGGCTTAAAGCCAAAGCTTGTATTGATAATGAGCTTATCACATAATACGAACAATGATGGAAGTATGAATATAACAACAAACATACTTATAATCGCGCCTCGTGCCATCAATGTACATAATGAACCTATCATATCAACTGATGCTATGCAGCCAACGCCAAATGTAGCTGCAAAGAAACCAAGCGCACTAACGATAATAGATGGTATTGATGCTGCAAGTGCTGTCTGTATAGCTTCCTTCTTAGCAAGTCCCTGGCTTCTTTCCTTCTTATATCTTGTTGTCATAAGAATTGCATAATCGACTGTTGCACCAAGCTGTATAGTACCGATAACAACGGATGCTATGAATGGTATCTGTGTATGTGTAAAATAAGGAATACCCATATTTACAAATATAGCAAACTCAATCGCTGCAACAAGTATAACAGGAAGTGATATTGACTTAAGTACAAACAGTATAATAACAAATATAGCTACTATTGATACTGCACTGACTGTCTTAAAGTCCTTATCTGTTATAGTTATAAGATCCTTAGTACAAGGAGCTTCTCCAACAACCATTGCCTTTGAATCATATGACTTTACAATATCATTTACTTTATTAATCTGATTGTTAATATCATCTGATGCTATCTTATAATCAGTAGCAATCATCATTATCTGATAATCCTCACCCTTAAGCTCTGATACCATCTTAGATGGAAGGAATTCCTGAGGAATACCTGACTTAAGTGCTGTATCAAGTCCGAGTGCAAACTGTACACCGTCTACATCATTAAGCTTATCAAGCATTTCATTTGCCGTATCTGTAGACATATTCGTATCTGCAAGTATCATATATATTGAATTCATATCAAAGTTTTCTTCAAGCTTCTTGTTAGCCTGTGAGCATGCAAGCTCCTCTGGAAGCGTATCAGACAGATCATAATATACTGATGTATGGCTCTGTCCATATATAGCAGGTCCTAACAATGCAAGGAAGATAATAATAAATATCCACGAATGATTTACTATAAATGCAGCAAGCTTATCAAAGCCCGGCATAACCTCTCTATGCATTGTCTTCTCTAATGCCCTGTCAAATGTAAGAATCAGGGATGGCAGTATAGTTACACATCCGATAACACCAAATATAACGCCCTTTGCCATAACAATACCAAGGTCAAGACCAAGTGTGAAGCTCATAAAACAAAGTGCAATAAAACCTGCAACAGTTGTTATAGAAGATCCGACAACTGATGTAAGTGTATTGCCAATGGCAACTGCCATCGCTTCCTTATGGTCATTTGGATACTGTGCCTTCATTTCCTTATAGCTGTGCCATAGGAATATTGAATAATCCAGCGTAACACCTAACTGAAGTACCGCTGCAAGTGCCTTGGTTATGTATGAAACCTCTCCCAAAAGGATATTTGAACCAAGGTTGTATACAATTGCCATTCCTATACTCAGCATAAAGAATACTGGCACAAGAAATGAGTCCATAAATATAGCAAGTACGATA
>OMCC01001691.1_pt1 | contig 10886 bp, 10 predicted proteins | sample 1674161 | NCBI WGS metagenome assembly OMCC01 (sample SAMEA103958149, study PRJEB25191) | human gut metagenome | biome: human-associated habitat [ENVO:00009003]; feature: intestine environment [ENVO:2100002]; material: feces | place: Germany | collected 2013/2015 | reverse complement strand
TAATTTAAATTAGTGTATCCAACTAATAATTAGTCTTCTACATATACAGCTACGATAGCGTTTTCACCGCTAGACAGCTTCTTGGTTACATAGTAGTAATCGTTGCCATCTTTGTTCTTGCTCTTGGTGTTGATAACCTTACCAGAAGTATTTACAAGAATGTAGTCATACTGAACGCCAGATACTGTGCCGTTGTAAGCAATGGTATAAGCCTCAGATAAATCCTCTGCCTTCTTGGTAGTGTTGTTACCAGTATTAATAGGTGTATTGCCCACGTTAGAACCTAATACATCAGTCTTGGTTACACCAGTAGCATCTAAGAATTCCTTAGCACCATCTAACTTGGTGTAGGTTACATAATCCTTAGAACCATCAGCCTTGAAGTGAGTCTGCTTCTCAACAACAATGTACTTGTCATCAGTATCTGCCTTTAACAGCATACCAGACTGATACAGCTTGTCATCCTTCTCACCAGTTACACCAGCACCCTTCTTGCCGCCGGACTTCTCGAAGTAGAAGTTGGTGTTCTCGCCATCGAAGGTCAGAGATGTCTTACCAGTTCTCATAGCACCATCTTCGTCGCCGCCGAAGTAGTAGCACTTGTATCCTTCACCTTCAAAGTAGGTAGAAGCCTGTGCTAAGAAATCGTCCTCGTTGTCGAAGGAGTGGTTGTCATCATCATCAGCTACAACGCCTGCGAAATCATCAGTACCTTCCTTGATGAACTTCAGGCCACTAAGCATACGTCCATCGTTTCTGAATGCATACTTCTTGCCCTTGATGGTCTTGAATTCACCAGCATACAGCTTGCCGCTGCCATCTGCATAGTACCAAGCATCTTCATCATCATCATATTTGTCCTTGTTCAGCATTTCAGCTGCAACTACCTTGAACCAGCCCTTGCTTACACGGGAACCATCCTCAACGGAGTTGAAGTATCTCCATGCCTGGGTGTACTTAGCGTAGTTTCCTGCACCATTCCAAGCTTCAGAAGTGGTTGCTACATCAACAGAAGCCTTTGCTCTCTCTTCGGACTTAGAAGCGATCTTCTCATCACCTTCATCCAGAGACCACTCAGCTACCATAGCGCCGTACTCATCAAATGCGTACTTCTTACCATTGATAGTCTTATCTTTGGTTCTTTCGCCATTGTCAGCCTTGATCATCTTACCATTGGACTTGAAGTAGAACCAACGGGTCTGATCTTCATCATCATTGAATGCTGCTGCAGTATACTTATAATCATCATTGGTTGCTTCGTTGTATGTAACGTCAGTCAGTAACCAACCAGTAGTCATAGCACCGTCATCTTCGCCACCGAAGTAGTAGGTTGCTTCCTTGAAAGCATCACCATCAGTATTGTCGATACGCTCAGCGCTGTTCTCATCTACCCAGCCATACAGCATCTTACCTTCGTCATCGAAAGCATATTTCTTGCCGTTAACAGTCTTTAAAGAAACCTTATCGGAATCTCCCTGTTTTAAAGCTTTACCGTTAGCCTGGAAGTAGTACCAATAATGCTCTGGCTCGTCATCATCGCCAGCGTCTTCGTTATCGATAGCTACCCACTGGTTAGCTGCCATAACACCGTTGATGTCAACATAGTAGTAGTTGTCGCCATCTTCGATCAGGGTATCTACTGCCATCTCGCCGTTGCTATCTAAGTAATACCAGTTATTTCCGGACTTAGCCCACTTATCTGTTACTTTGTCACCGTTTCTATCATAGTATACCCATGTTCCGTCTTCTTCTGCCCAGCCTGTAGCTGCGAAAGATGTCATGGATGCACCGATAGCAAGCAGTGCTGCTGTTGATAATACAGCAACTAATTTTGTCTGCTTCTTCATAATGAATGCACTCTCCTTTGATTTTTGAAATACTTTTTGAAATTCCTTATTGCATTACGAGTAGATTATACTTCCGATAAGGAAAATTATCAATAGTTTTTTTGCATTTTTTGCATTTTCTCCTTTTTTCTGGAGAATATTGATAACTTGCCCTGGAGGAATAACCTCTCCTTCACAATCCATAGTATATTATAATTTTCGAAAAAAAGCCATAACTTTTACCTGTGGTTTTTCTTACGTAATTATTACAAAACCACCTGTTTAAGCCGTTTTTGTACTTATAGTTGTACAATCCGTTTTTTCTTAACCGAAGATGATCAGATCAGCCCGAAAAGGCCATCTGACGGGATTTTATCTGATAATGCCGGGCAGAAAAAAACACCCGCAATGCTTTTGCACCGGATGTTTTTTCCCGTAGTATATAAAATACTCTCTTCCCCTAAAAAGACCCCAGGTGAAGGAGCTGCCTTATGATTAGTCGTTTACTCCATGGCCTGAGGTCTTTTTTCGATAGTATGTTGTAAACACTTATTTTTATATCCTTTATTTATCCATTTACCGATTCGATAAACTTTAACTAATATATACTATTTTTCAGGAATACGCAACCACATTATTGTACTTTTGGGAATACTTACGAAGTAAAAAAGAACCCGCAGACTGTTTCCACAGTCCCGCGGGTTCTGAAAGCACTTATATCTGAATACAAGTCTACACAGTAAGCTTTGATTACTTCAGGGTAACCTTTGCTCCTTCTGCCTCTAACTTTGCCTTGATATCGTTTGCTTCTTCCTTGGATGCGCCCTGCTTTAATACCTTTGGTGCGCCATCAACTACGTCTTTAGCTTCCTTCAGGCCTAAACCGGTAGCTTCACGAACAACCTTGATAACCTTAACCTTGTTTGGTCCAACTTCGGTCAGCTCAACGTCGAATTCGGTCTTCTCTTCAGCTGCTGCTGCGCCAGCACCTGCTGCTGCAACTACAACGCCTGCTGCTGCAGATACGCCAAACTCTTCCTCACATGCCTTTACTAAATCGTTCAGTTCTAATACGGATAATTCCTTGATAGCTTCGATAAACTCAGCGGTTGTTAACTTTGCCATTTTAATTTCCTCCTGTTTAAAATTATTTTTCGATAGGATCTGTGTTTCAGGCTGCTTTTTCTGGACTATGCAGACAAAAGAGCCACAAATTCATTTTGCAGATTAAGCCTCTGCTGCACCACCATTTTTCTCTGCGATCTGATTGAGTACGCGAGCCAGGTTGGTGATTGGGGACTGGATGCTTCCAAGCAGCTTTCCAAGAAGAACTTCTCTGGATGGAATGGTTGCGATAACCTGGGTTCCAGCCTGATCATAGTAGGTTCCTTCAACTACAGAAGCCTTCAGTTCCAGCTTAGGAGCAGTCTTAGCGAATTCAGCCAGGATTCTAGCTGGTGCTGTAGCATCATCCTTAGATACAGCTAATGCTGTAGGTCCTTCCAGATGTGGATCCAGAGCTGCGAACTCGGTTCCTTCTGCTGCACGCTTGATCAGAGTGTTCTTATATACTTTATAAGAAACTCCAGCTTCTCTTAACTGTTTACGCAGTTTTGTATCCTGCTCTACAGTCAGACCACGGTAATCAACAACAACTGCGCCGACTGCACCGTCTAACATTGCCTTGATCTCGTCTACTACTGGCTGCTTTAATTCAACTTTTGCCATGAATGGTTTACCTCCTTATATTATTTCGTATTGAAAACCGTCATAGCAAGGACACGATCTTATAAAAAAACCTCCCTGCCGCAATGACAGAGAGGTACGCAAAATCTCATTTGAGTTTTGTATGTTCCTCGGCAGGCGTTCTAAGCTTACACCTTACGGTACCTGCTGTCTCAGGGCATTCAACACACATAATAAAATAACATATCTGAGCATGAATGTCAAGAGGCTTTTTTAATAATTTTTCGTAAACTTTTTCATGAAAAATAAAAAGACCACAGAGAACCGGAATTCTCTGCAGCCTCATTATTTCTATTCAGGACACCTGATTAATTTGTAAGCTTAGCTACGTTCAGCTTAACGCCTGGGCCCATGGTGGATGTAAGAGCTACGCTCTTGAAGTATGCGCCCTTAACGGTGCTTGGCTTAGCCTTTAAGATAGCGTCCATAAGCGTCTGGAAGTTGTCCGCTAACTGCTCCTCGGTGAAGGAAGCTTTTCCTACTGGCACGTGGATAATGTTTGTCTTGTCAAGTCTGTACTCGATCTTACCAGCTTTGATCTCCTTGATAGCCTTGGTTACGTCCATGGTTACGGTACCAGCCTTTGGGTTTGGCATTAAGCCCTTCGGTCCAAGTACACGGCCCAGACGACCAACAACGCCCATCATGTCAGGAGTAGCAACAACAACGTCGAAATCCAGCCATCCTTCGTTCTGGATTCTTGGGATCAGCTCTTCTGCGCCTACGAAATCTGCGCCAGCTGCCTGTGCTTCGTCTGCCTTAGCACCCTTAGCGAATACTAAGATACGAACAGTCTTACCTGTTCCGTGAGGAAGAACAACAGCTCCACGGATCTGCTGATCAGCGTGACGTCCGTCACATCCTGTTCTGATATGAAGTTCTACAGTCTCGTCAAATTTTGCAGAAGCATTCTTCTTAACGATAGAGATTGCATCTGCTACGTCGTAAAGTGCAGCACGGTCTACGTTCTTCATAGCCTCTGCATATCTTTTTCCTGTTTTCATTATAAAATAACCTCCTAGTGGTATTGACGGGGGAATCTCCCTCCCACGTTCATATATACGGTATTAATTACTCTTCGATGGTAACGCCCATACTTCTTGCAGTACCAGCTACCATGCTCATAGCAGCCTCAAGGCTTGCAGCGTTTAAGTCTGGCATCTTGGTCTCTGCGATCTTCTGCAGGTCAGCCTTCTTTAATACAGCTACCTTAGTCTTGTTAGGAACACCTGAACCGCTCTTTAAGCCGCATGCCTTCTTGATCAGAACTGCTGCTGGCGGGGTCTTGGTGATGAAGCTGAAGCTTCTGTCCGCATATACGGTAATAACTACAGGGATGATCATATCTCCCTGATCTGCTGTTCTAGCGTTGAACTCTTTGGTAAACTGTACGATGTTTACACCGTGCTGACCAAGAGCTGGTCCAACTGGTGGTGCTGGTGTAGCCTTGCCTGCTGGAATCTGTAATTTGATATATCCTGTTACTTTCTTTGCCATCTTAGGCACCTCCTAAAATTATGTGGTATTGTCGGGAATGTCCCTCCCACCAGCTTCTGCTGCGCAAAAGCTGATCCATTTTACATTTTCTTTACTTCTGCAAATCCCAGTTCGACCGGTGTTTCACGACCGAACATTTCTACATTGATAGTGATGGTCTGCTTACTTTCGTTGATAGCTTTAATAGCACCAACTGTATCTTTCCATGCACCGGAGATAACTGTTACCATATCTCCCAATGTAAAGTCGACTAAGACGTCTTCCTTCATAAATCCAAGGCTCGCCATCTCTTCTTCAGTCAGAGGAACTGGTTTGGAGCCCGGACCAACAAAGCCTGTAACGCCTCGGGTGTTGCGTACTACGTACCATGTGTCATCGTTCATGACCATGTTGATCAGCACATAACCCGGAAACATTTTCTTGTCGGCTTTTTTCTCCACGCCATTCTTCAGTTCTACAACAGGAAGCATAGGCACGGATACCTCAAGGATCTGATCCTGAAGGTTTCTGTTTTCAATTGTCTTTTCAATGTCGACCTTGACTTTGTTTTCATAACCTGAGTAGGTATGGACTACATACCAATGTGCTTCTGACATACAATCACCCTCGCCTTTGAATTAAAGAATAAAGCTTAAACCGAATTTCATAACCATATCCAGTACACCGATCAGCGCACCGATGAAAATGGACATGATCACAACTGCAACTGTCTGTTTAGCAACAGTTTCCTTATCAGCGAAGACGATCTTCTTGTACTCTGTCTTCAGGCCTTTGAAAAAGCTTGGCTTTTTCTCTTTCTTAGCCGTCTTCTGGTCAGCCTTGGCCGCTTTTTCCGTGGTTTCTACAGTATTCACTGTATTTTCTTCCATAACTTCACGTCCTTTACTGATCAGGATTACTTTGTTTCCTTGTGTAACGTATGTCTCTTGCAGAATCTGCAGTACTTCTTGGTCTCCATGCGGTCAGGATGAGTTTTCTTATCCTTAGTCATGTTGTAGTTACGCTGCTTGCATTCTGTACATGCCAGTGTGATTTTTGTGCGCACGACTTCCACCTCCATTAAATTATCGTAATTCAATTTGCTTCTCGGTCTTAATTTTAAGCATAAAAAAAAAGACCTATCTTCCATTCGCCCGTATACTATAACACAAAAATATTCATGACGTCAAGAGATATAGCTGGTCTTTTTCAGGTTTTTTCTCAGTTTATATAATTTTTTTGTCACCGGCCTGAGCCAATGGCGATCACAAGAAGGTAAACCTGTCCTGCTCCGGCTTTTTTCAAAGCCCTGGCACAGGCCTCTGCCGTACTTCCCGTGGTATAGATATCATCAATAAGGAGAACTTTTTTCACACCTGATGGCAGTTTTTTACAGAAAAATGCCTGTTCCAGATTTTTAAGGCGCAGTGCAGGCCCCAGATCCTTTTGAGGTGCTGTCTTTTTAGGGCGGATCAGAAACTCCGAAGACATGGGGATCCCCAGATATCCGCTCAGGCGTTTTCCAAATTCCTCTGCCTGGTTAAATCCACGTTTTTTAAGCCTGCTTTTGTGGACCGGCACCGGGATGATCAGGTCCGGTGACAACCGGGCAATGGTTTTAGCATATCTTCTGTATGCTGCTTCTGCATAGAAATCCAGATATTCCCGTCGTCCGTGGTATTTGATCATTGCCAGGGACGGGGCTGATATTTCATTGTAGTTAAAAAGCGCCATTCCATGGGAAAATGATCTTGGATGGGCTGCGCAGTCGGGACAGTATTCCATTGTCCCACTTATGATCTCTTTTCCACAGCATTTACATACAGGTCCCCGGACCCAGGATAATTTTTTCACGCATCCCGGACAGATCAGGCTGCCTTTTGGCATAACGATCTGGCCGCAGACGGGACAGCAGCGCGGAAATAACAGGTCCAGTATTATATTTATCAGAAAGTTCATATATTCTCCTTATAGACAGAGTTAGATTTATTAGAATATTTTAAAGATAAGCAACTATGATCAGGCGTATATTTCTTCTATCCTGGCTTTTAAACCGCAGTAACGTTTCTGCTCCATGGAGTTATCTGCCATAGTATAAAATGCATCTGGCCGTCCAACCAGGCAGACACAGGAGCGTGCTCTTGTCACAGCTGTATAGATCAGATTTCTGGTCATCAGCATGCGCGGGCCGGAATACATGGGAATGATCACTGCCGGATATTCGCTTCCCTGGGATTTATGGATAGTAATAGCATAGGCAAGCTCCAGCTCTTCCAGCTGTTTGAAGCTGTATTCTACCATTTTCCCCTCATCAAATTCTACGATAAGATTTTCCGCATATTCATTGATCTCACGGATAATACCCATATCACCGTTGAATACACCGGCCCCTTTATCTGTGGGGATGCCGTATTTACTGCGTATCTCCCATTCCATCTGGTAATTATTTTTGATCTGCATTACCTTATCGCCGGTACGGTAGATAATGCCGCCGGATTCTTTCTCTTTTTTGGATGGATCCGGGGGATTTAAGTAATTTTGCAGGATCTGGTTTAAGCGTTCTACTCCAAGAGCACCTTTTCGCATAGGCGTCATTACCTGGATATCCCCAGGCTGTGCGTGGACATAGTCTGGAAGCTTCTGCTGGATCAGCGTGATAGCTGCGCTGATGACTGCATCTGGATTTTCCCTGCGGATAAAGAGGAAGTCCCTGCTGCGCTTTGCCAGGTCTACCCGTTCCCCCTCATTGATCTTGTGGGCATTTACAATAATATCGCTCTGGGCCGCCTGACGGAAAATATGGGTCAGCTTTACTACATTAAAGCAGCCGGAATCGATGATGTCGCGAAGTACATTTCCGGGGCCTACACTTGGAAGCTGGTCTACATCACCTACCAATATGAGGCGGGTTCCTACGTTTACTGCCCGAAGGAGGGAATGCATCAGGCTGATGTCTACCATAGACATTTCATCAATAATGATCACATCTGCATCCAGCGGATTTTCTTCATTCCGGTCAAAATGCATGCCGCCGGAGCTAAAGGAGGTATTTTTTCCGGAAGCATTATTTCCTGCCATGGAACCGGAATCCGGAATGCCAGAAGGAACCAGTTCCAGCATTCTGTGAATGGTACGGGCCTCGTAACCGGTAGTTTCCGTCATCCGCTTTGCCGCACGTCCGGTCGGTGCAGCCAGAAGGATCTCCATTCCCTCATTTTCAAAATACTGGATAATGGCATTGATGGTGGTAGTCTTTCCTGTACCGGGACCGCCGGTGATCACTAAAAGGCCGCTGTTTACTGCCTCAAAAACTGCCTTTTCCTGCAATTCATCCAGATGTATCTGGTCCCGTTTCTGGATTTTAGCCAGATTGGCCCGGATTTCTGTTTCCGGGATATCACCCCGGATGTTCAGATCATGAAGCATGCGGGCAGTGTTCAGCTCCAGGTAATAATAATGAGAAGAATAGACCAGATATTCCGGTGGTTCACTGTCCGGAACTGTTTTTACCACTACTTTCCGGTCAATCTGCATATCCATAAGATGTTTTTCCATGGCTGAGGGCTCAACCTTCAGTAAATCAGCAGCCTGGGAAAACAGCTCTTTCTGTGGAAGATAGGTGTGGCCGTTGGCTGATGCCTGAAGAAGGATGTACAAAAGGCCTGCTTTGATACGGTAATCGGAGTCCGTGAAAATACCTGCTTTTTCAGCTATTTCATCTGCCATTTTAAAGCCAACGCCGGGAATGTCATCTGCCAGCTTATAGGGATTTTCTTTGATTATGCTATACAGCTTTGGACCATATTCCTGATAGATCTTGGCTGCAAGATTTAATGTGATACCATAATTTTGCAGGAACATCATGGCTTCCCGCATACCTTTTTTCTCTTCTACCTGCTGGGCAATGGCCATTGCCATTTTCTCACTGATGCCTTTTACTTCGGAAAGGCGTTCCGGTTCTTCTTCCATGACCCGGAAGGTGTCAGCCTTGAAATGACGGACGATCCGGGCTGCCAGCGCCACGCCAATACCTTTGATAGCACCGGAACCTAAATAACGCTCCATGGACTCTGCATCCTGTGGTGTTTTCATTTCATAGCTTTCGATCTGTAGCTGTTCACCGTATACAGGATGTTCGATCATGCGCCCCGATGCCTGGATCATATCTCCTTCAGCCGCATAGGAAAGTGTACCTACCATAATGACCTCATCGCCATCACTCTGATCTGTAACAGACATGACCGTATAGCCATTTTCTTCGTTCCTGAATTTAATTCTTTCAATAAATCCTGTTATGGTTGCCATTTTTCTTTCCTCTGCATTTGTGTAATGTACTTTCGGAATCTTTTTGTACTTGATTTTGCGAGAAGATTTTTTGTCAGTTGTGCCCAGATTTTGTTTCTATAAAAAACAATCATAAATATTTAAAAAGGCCGCCGCATTGCTGCGGCAGCCCGGCCAATCATGTTGTATACTCACGAACCCTGCGCTCAATAATCTTCTTTATCGTTTCTTCCACCGCCGATTCCAATGGATGATTCCAGTGCGGAGGTCATACCGTGTGCAAATTCAATGAATTTACCTGTACCGATAGCTACTGCTGTCAGCGGATCTTCTGCGATCACAGTGGTAATACCTGTCTTTTCTTCGATCAGGGCATCCAGTCCGCTAAGAAGGGAGCCGCCACCGGTCATTACGATACCGCGGTCAAAAATGTCGGCTGCCAGCTCTGGTGGAGTTCTCTCAAGTACATTGTGTACAGCGTCTACGATCTGGAGCGCCGGCTCTCTTAAGGCTTCCAGAGTTTCATCAGAAGTAACTACAATGGTTTTTGGAAGTCCGGTTACCAGGTTACGTCCTCTTACTTCCATCGTCTGTACTTCCGGTCTGCGGTATGCAGCACCGATATTGATCTTGATCTCCTCTGCAGTACGTTCACCGATAAGGAGATTATGTTTCTTTCTCATATAACGGACTAAAGCTTCATCGAAGTCATCACCTGCGATCTTGATAGAGGTGCTGACTACAGGTCCGCCTAAGGAGATAACTGCAATGTCTGCAGTACCGCCGCCGATATCTACGATCATGTTTCCGCATGCCTTACCAATATCAATACCTGCACCGATAGCTGCTGCTACAGGCTCTTCGATGATGGCAACCTCACGGGCACCAGCCTGGTAAGTAGCATCTTCTACTGCCTTCTTTTCTACTTCAGTAGCGCCACTTGGGATACAAACGCTGATGCGAGGCTTGCGCAGTGTTCTCTTGCCTACTGCCTTGTTGATGAAGTATTTCATCATTTTCTCGGTAATGGTGTAATCAGAGATAACGCCCTGACGAAGCGGACGGACTGCTACAATATTACCAGGTGTACGTCCGATCATCAGACGTGCTTCTTCTCCGATAGCCATAATCTTGTTGGTATCACGGTCAATGGCAACTACAGACGGTTCTTTTAATACAACGCCTTTTCCCTTGATATATACAAGGATACTGGCGGTTCCTAAGTCAATTCCAATGTCATTGGACATCATTGAAAACATATAGTTATTTCCTCCTAAATTGTGGGGTCACGAAAAGTTTCTTGTAGTAGTTTCTTAAATATAACTCAAAAAAGGGCCTGCGCTTTAAGCATGACGAATACGCCTCAGAGCAGACTGAAGTTTCTTCTATTATATACAATCTTGAAAAGTTTTCAAAGGTTTTTTTCACTTATTTATATTCTTTATGGTTTTTTTATATTATGTACATTTTTTAGACACATTTATTCCGTATTATAATAAGCGTCCACCGAGAGGCGGACAAGGCCTTTGTTTCAAGTGGTTACTTGAAATCACA
>OMCC01001688.1_pt1 | contig 10896 bp, 9 predicted proteins | sample 1674161 | NCBI WGS metagenome assembly OMCC01 (sample SAMEA103958149, study PRJEB25191) | human gut metagenome | biome: human-associated habitat [ENVO:00009003]; feature: intestine environment [ENVO:2100002]; material: feces | place: Germany | collected 2013/2015 | reverse complement strand
TGCTTCTTGTTTTCATGAATATGGAAACAAGAAGATGTCATGGCTGAACTGTAACGATTATTTTGTTTCTGGCTTCTCTACCTGAACGATCGCAGCCTTCTGCATCGGAATACGGCAGTTTTTGTTGCTGCCGAACTCAACGATCACAGTATCATCAGTCATATCAATGATCACACCGTAAAAACCGCTGGTAGTAAGAATGGTATCGCCTACAGCAATGCTGCTTAACATCTCCTGCTGTTTCTGTCTTTCCTTCTTCTGTGGACGGATTGACGTAAAATAGATCAGAGCTGCAAAAAATACAATATAGATAACTATAAAACCCATTCCCTGCATAGTTTTTTCCTCCTTCACACCTGCTGCCGCCTCGCCGCAGCAGTTATAGTTTTTTGTTTACCCGCTTCTGCGTGCTATCTGCCTTCCATACCGGCAAGCTTGGCCGCCTTGTATTCTGCGAAACGGTGTTCTTCGATGGCGTCGCGGATCTCCTCCATCATTTTATTATAAAAATACAAATTATGCAAGGTACATAACCGCATTCCCAGCATTTCTTTCGCCTTTAACAAATGGCGTATATAGCCTCTGCTGTAAGAGCGGCAGGCCGGACACTGGCAGCCTTCTTCAATAGGACTGTGATCCAGCTCATATTTCTGGTTAAACAGATTCAGCTTGCCGTGGTTGGTATATACATGTCCATGGCGGCCATTTCTGGATGGGTAGACACAGTCAAAAAAGTCTACTCCCCGGTCTACTGCCTCTAAGATATTGGCAGGTGTTCCTACGCCCATAAGATAAACCGGCTTATCCTCCGGCAGATGAGGTACAGTCACATCCAGGATATGATACATTTCCTCATGGGTCTCACCTACAGCCAGACCACCAATTGCATAGCCATCCAGATCCAGCTCCCTGATGGTCTCTGCATGCCGGATCCGGATCTCGTCTATAACACCACCCTGATTAATGCCAAATAACAGCTGTTCTTTATTAATAGTATCCGGAAGGGAATTTAAACGTGCCATTTCTGCCTTACAGCGCTTTAACCACCGGGTAGTGCGGTCTACAGAATTGCTGATATAGTCATAGTCTGCATGGCTTGGGGGGCACTCGTCAAAAGCCATGGCAATGGTAGAACCAAGATTTGACTGGATCTGCATGCTTTCTTCCGGACCCATAAAAATCTTATGGCCGTCAATATGGGAGCGGAAATATACGCCTTCTTCCTTGATCTTGCGCAGATCTGTAAGGGAGAACACCTGGAAGCCGCCGGAATCTGTAAGGATAGGCTTGTCCCAGTTCATAAACTGATGCAGTCCGCCGTATTCTTTGATCAGCTTATCTCCTGTACGCACATGAAGATGGTAGGTATTAGAAAGCTCTACCTGGGTACCGATCTGACGCAGATCATCAGTAGAAACAGCACCTTTAATAGCACCTACAGTTCCAACATTCATAAAAACCGGTGTCTGTATGGTTCCGTGTACTGTTTCCATCTGGGCACGTTTTGCCCGTCCGTCTTTTGTGATCACCTGATACTTCATACCTTTATGCCTCTTCGTCTGCTAAAGCAGCCTTGATCATGATGGCACATTCGATCCTCTTTTTCTGCATCTCACAGCCGATCTCATATGCACCGTTAATAGAACCACTGAAATTATAAGCATTTGCGCTGCATCCGCCGCTGCAGTAAAATCTTGCAAAGCAGTCCTTGCATGTCTCCTTCGCATATACATTGCAAAGCTTGAACTCATCGCGGATATCCGTATTTACAATACCGGTATCAACATTTCCAAGCAGGAATTTTTCATTTCCCACAAACTGATGACATGGGTAAAGATCACCCCACGGGGTAACAGCCAGATACTCTGTACCGGAACCGCAGCCAGCCAGACGCTTTGCAACACAAGGTCCTGCTGTTAAATCCAGCATAAAGTGGAAGAAGTTAAAACCTCTGCCATCTTTTTTACGCTTAATATATTCTAACGCCAGCTTATCATATTCCTTTAAGATCTGCGGAATATCCTCTTCGCGGATAGCATAATCCTCTGCCGGATCAGCTACTACCGGTTCCATGGACATCTGCTGGAAGCCCAGATCTGCATAATGTATCACATCATCTGCAAAATCCAGGTTATTTCTGGTAAATGTACCTCTTACATAATAGTTCTTCTGTCCTCTGCTTTCAGCAAACTTCTGGAACTTTGGAACGATCATGTCATAGCTGCCGCTGCCATTACGGAATGGACGCATCTTATCGTTGATCTCTTTGCGTCCATCAAGGCTTAATACTACGTTGCTCATTTCACGGTTGCAGAATTCCATGATCTCATCATTTAAAAGAACACCATTTGTAGTTAATGTAAACCGGAATTTCTTGTGGTTTGCTTCCTCTAAAGAACGTCCGTATTCAACCAGCTGCTTTACTACTTTCCAGTTTAACAGCGGCTCTCCGCCAAAGAAATCCACTTCCAGATGTTCTCTGCTCCCAGAATTTGCAACCAGAAAATCCAGGGCTTTCTTTCCTACTTCAAAACTCATTAAAGCGCGGCGGCCATGGTACTCCCCTTCTTCTGCAAAGCAGTAACGACAGGCCAGATTACAGTCATGGGCAATATGCAGGCAAAGTGCCTTTACTACAGTCTTACGCTTCTTAAAGTCTAATACGAAATCACGGTAGATGTCACGGGTAAGCAGCTGCTCTGCATCGATCAGCTCCTGGATATCCTCCAATGCCTCACAGACCATCTCACTTCCATAGGTTTCATCTAATTTTTTATGGACATTTGCAGTTACTTCTTCAGAAAGCTTCTCAGGCTTATCCATTTCCGGGATCTGTTTGGAAACAGCTGCGATGGCATCATAAACCACCGGATCTACTACATGGACGGAACCGCTGTTTACGTCCAGAACAATATGATAACCATTATTAATATACTGATGAATCAAAGCTAAAATCTCTCTTTCTAAACTTAATTGGCCTTCCGGCCGGTCCGGACTACATGGGAAAGCCCCTATAATCGCTTTGACCATAGGGGCTTTGCACATTTAATGCTTTACCGATCTATACCATTAGCGAGCAGAATTTTCACAGCTCTGGTTACCAACGGTACAGGAAGTCTTACATGCAGACTGGCAGGAAGTCTGGCACTCGCCGCATCCGCCCTTCTTCATGGTATCCTTTAAGGTATTGGCATTTAAAGTCTTTACATGCTTCATTGTACAGTACCTCCTTTTTTCTAATATGTTTTTCCAGTATCTTTCTGTGCCCGATCTTGCAAAAAGATCTCCTGTCCGTGAAGGATCAGCCGCAAAGACAGGTATATGAAAGTCTTCGAAAAAACATTACTATCGATAGAATTATAACATAGGTTATCGGGGCTTGCAACGGTGAATATACTGGACTGTAAACATATTTTAGGAGAATATCTTATGGAAACTAAAGTTATAAAACCTCTGCTGCGCTCTCTTTTTCTCTCCTATGTGCTTTTTGCCCTTTATAAGCTGCGCCTTAGGGAAAGCCTGATAAACCTGCTGATCTTTGCCGTGTATTTTGCCGCCTGCTTCGCAGGAGGATTTTTTACCGGCAGACGTGTAAAAAACCGCCGTTTTTTCTGGGGACTGCTGTCCGGAATGTTTTATTTTCTGGTGCTTTTTGCAGCCTCCTTCGCCATGGATCCCAAAGCAGACATTAACGCCGGGCGTTCTCTTCTGGTCCTTGGTGTATGCAGCCTGGGAGGTACCTTAGGCGGGATGTTCAGCTTCTGATAAGACCATGTACTACAGTTTTGCCATAACATCATATTCAGTCTTTCATGTCCTCTAACAGCTCTGCGGCCAGGAAAATCAGACTGCCCAGAAACACAAAAATATCGCCAAGATTGAATATCACATTTTTAAGACGCTTAAACTCAATAGAAAAATAGTCCACTACATAACCTTTTACCAGGCGGTCATACAGATTGCTGATGGCGCCTCCTAAAACCATGGAAAGGCCGATCTTCTGGGCCACACAGCCTTTTTTTGTAAAAAGAGCCGCCAGTGCGCCTACAGCTGCAGATGTGACCGCCAGAGGAATACCTTTTACAAGCTGGGGGCGCTCTTTCATAAAGCCAAAGGGAAAACCTGGATTATAGCTTTTATGAATGCGTATAAAACCTTTCGTGCCAGGAAGATCTCTGGGAAATTCTTCAGCGCCTTCCCGTTCTATTTCGTCTTTTATAAATAAGTCAAGAGCGGCAATGCCGCCTGTAAGCCATGGTAAGAACATATTTTGGTCCGTCCTTTCTTGTAAGATCGACTTATGGATACACATTTTCCGTATTTTTCTGCCTGCTTTTATTTTACTATAATCTCCCTATCACGTCCAGTTATACAGGCAATGTTCATAACCCTAAGATCCAGTACATTTCCATGAAAACAAGGGGCAGTACAGCCGCAATATACATATGATCCCCATTTATCCCATATACTTACAACAACACAGCTTTACAGAAAGGCACTTCCATGCCCTCATGCACCTTAAATCCTGCTTCTGAAGAAGTGGCAGACTTTATCTATCGCTTCGGCTCCCTGCAAAATAACCTCCGCGACCCGGAACAATTTCCCTGTGTAGACTATGTGAGCAATGATTATGCCATTTTTTATACTCCTTTAAACGAAGCGCTTCCGGTCTCCCTGGAACGTTATCCTTACTACAGCATCCCCGGTCTTTTTACCCTTTTAGACGACTCTGCCATGGAAGCTTCCGGTATTCTGGCAGCTTTACAGACACCAGCTCTTTCTAATATGGGCAAAGGCGTTCTCGTCGGCATCGTAGATTCCGGCATTGACTATACCAGCCCTGCTTTCAGAAATGAAGACGGCACCACCCGCATCCTTGGGATCTGGGATCAGACACTGCCGGAGGACACTTCTGTTCCGACTTCCGGTGTACCTGACTATTATCCCATGGGCGGTGCTTCTTATGGAACGGAATTTACCAGAGAAGATATTAATTCAGCCCTTGCATCTGATGATCCATTTTCCCTTGTGCCGTCAAAAGATGCCAATGGCCACGGCACCTATTTAGCCGGCCTTGCAGCAGGAAGATCATTTCCCCTGCAAAATTTTACAGGTGCTGCCCCTATGTCAGATCTTGCCATAGTAAAATTAAAGCCCGCAAAGAAATATCTGCGGGACTATTACCTGATCCCCGAAAAAGCAGATGCTTTTCAGGAAAACGATATTATGATGGGTATTAAATACCTGCGGGTCCTTGCAGACCGGTTCCGCCAGCCCCTTGTTATACTTCTTGGTCTTGGAAGCAATTACGGCAGTCATACCGGCAGTTCCCCCTTAAGTCAGGTAGCCCAGAATTACGGGGGATTTTTCGGCATTGCCACTGTGATCGCAGCGGGAAACGAAACAGGGCTTGCCCACCACTACGCAGGAAGGCTTTCCGCTGACACCTCTTATGAGGATGTAGAACTGAGGGTTGGAAAAAAAGAAGCAGAACGGGGATTTATCCTGGAGCTGTGGTCCTCTGCCACAGAACTTTATACAGTAGGCTTTGTTTCTCCCGGAGGAGAGCGGATCAACCGCATCCCTATTTTAGCTAACAATGAAACCAGGATCCCATTTTTACTGGAAAACACTACAGTCACTGTAAATTATGAGCTGATCGAAGCAGGAAGTGGCAGCCAGCTGGTATCCATGCGCTTCGAAAAGCCCTCTGCAGGTATCTGGACGATCCGTGTATACAATACACAGTTTCTCACAGGAGATTACCACATGTGGCTGCCGGTCCAGAGCTTTATCTCTGATGAAACAGTATTTTTAAAACCAGATCCATCCAATACCATCACTGTACCTGGAAACTCCCGTCTCCCTATTACAGTAGGTGCATATGATCACAGGAATAACAGTATCTACATCCACTCCAGCCGCGGCTACATCAGCAGGGATTCTGTAAAACCGGATCTGGCAGCACCGGGAGTAGACGTACTTGGACCTGCCAATACCTCAGTCCATTCCGGTATCCTAAAAAACACACAGACATTCACCCACCGCACCGGTACCAGCGCTGCCGCTGCTATTACTGCCGGAGCAGTGGCCAATCTTTTAAACTGGGGCATTGTAATGGGAAATTACCCCACAATGAGCGAAGCCTCTATTAAAAGCTACCTCATCCGGGGCGCATCCAGAAATCCGTCCCTTTCCTATCCCAACAGGGAATTTGGGTATGGTACTCTGGACCTGCTGCAGACCTTTCTCAAGTTGCGGGAATAACAGAAAGATCGGTTTACATCTGACGCATCTGGATCAGAGGGCCGCCTTTCTTCTCCAGATAAGGTCTTGTGACTACCACAGACCCAATATTCGGATCTTTTGGTATCTCATACATAATATCCAGCATAAATTCTTCCAGGATGGCCCTCAAAGCCCTTGCGCCGGTCCCACGCTTTAATGCTTCCTCTGCGATCCAGGAAAGGGCATCATCTTCAAACACCAGCTTCACCTCATCCAGCGCCAGAAGCTTCTCATACTGGAGCAGGATAGCATTCTTTGGCTCCTTTAAAATACGGATCATCATATCCTTATCCAGCCCCTTTAAAGTAACAGTCACAGGCAAACGTCCTAAAAACTCCGGTATCATGCCAAAGGTGCGCAGATCTTCATTGGTCACATGGCTCAGGATATCCGGATCATTGTCATAGCTGTCTTTCAAAGCAGCTCCAAAGCCCATGGAAGACTTCCTGGTCAGGCGCTCCTTAATGATATTTTCCATATCAGGGAACGCGCCGCCACAGATAAACAGGATATTATCCGTATTTACAGTAGCCATAGGTGTCATGGCATTCTTCTGGTTGGAACCTACCGGCACTTCTACTGTACTGCCTTCCAGAAGCTTTAACAGCTCCTGCTGCACAGATTCGCCGCTTACATCCCTGGTGTTGGTCTGCTTTTTCTTGGCTATCTTATCGATCTCATCAATAAAGATAATACCTTTTTCCGCACGCTTTACATCATTTCCCGCAGCTGCTAAAAGCTTGGAAACAACACTTTCAATATCATCGCCAATATATCCGGCCTCTGTAAGGGAAGTAGCATCTGCAATTGCCAGAGGCACATCTAAAAGCTTTGCCAAAGTCTTTACCAGATAGGTTTTTCCGCTTCCTGTAGGTCCGATCATTAAAATATTGGACTTTTCGATCACAACACCATCCAGATCCGTTCCGCCTAAAAAGGCACGTTTATAATGGTTATAAACCGCCACAGCCATAACCTTCTTTGCCTTGTCCTGGCCAATCACATATTCATCCAGTTTTCCCTTGATAATATGGGGTGCCGGAATATCCTTCATAGTCAGCTGTTTTTCCGGCTCCTTCTTCTTTTTTAATTTCTGCCGCTGAGGGATCTCATTTACCGGCGGCATCTGGGTGAGATCACTGAAATTCATGCCCATATAAGGCATATTTGGCATGTTTGGCATTTTAGAAAAATCCATACCGCCTTTTGTCACTGTATCAAAAGCCTTCTGCATACAGTCATGGCACAGGCACATTCCACCTGGCATAGTTATCATCGGTCCCGCCTTGCTCTCCGGTCTGCGGCACATATAGCAGATCTTTTCGTAATTATCTGCATTATCACTGCTGCCATGAGCAGCCTTATCTTTATCCTGACTGCCATGGGCAGTCTTATCCTTATCCTGAATATCCTTCAGGTCTTCATCTTCAAAATTCTTATCTTCCACCATTTTTCTCCTTACTGCTTGCCACTTACCACAGATCCCGGCAGTCCGGTCAGTGTTACAGGGATCTGTATTTCCTTATACTGGCCATCTTCCTGGCGCTGTACCAGCAATTCTATGGTTTCGCCTGCTTCATAACCTTTTAAGAACTTCTGCAATTCCTGCATGCTCTTTACAGTCATTCCATCTAATTTAGTAATGATATCCTTTTCCCTGAGCTGGGAATCAGCTGCCGCCCCGTCTTTCAGTATCTTGTATACATAAACACCCTTTGGCATACCAAAAGCTGCTGCTGCATCCTCATCCACAGTAGTTCCCTGTATTCCCAGATAGCCCCGCTTTTCTTCCGCGACCTCAGAACGTGTTTTCCTGTTCATCAGTTCATCTAAAATATCCTGAACACCGGAAACAGGAATGGCATAACCAATGCCTTCTACCTCTGTAGATGAATATTTAGCCGCATTAATGCCAATAACCTCTCCCTTCATATTCAGGAGAGCACCTCCGCTGTTTCCAGGATTAATGGCTGCGTCTGTCTGAAGCAGCACTCTTGTATTACCATCGGAAGTCTTTATTTCCCGGTTCAGCGCGCTTACATAGCCTACTGTAACAGACTGTCCATATCCAAGGGCATTTCCAATGGCGATCACTCCCTGACCAACCTTTAAGCCATCTGAATCTCCCAGCCTTGCAACTGCTATCTTCTCTTTCGTTTCCTGTGGGATCTGATCCAACGGAACAGAAATAACTGCCAGATCTGTATCTGGGTCCGTTCCCTTTACAGCTGCGTCTACTGCTGTATCATCCACAAAGGTGATCTTTAAGGACACTGTATCCTGTACCACATGATTATTAGTAACGATCAAAAGCTCTGTATCGTTTTCCCCGATAATAATACCGGAGCCGCTGCTTGGCACTTCATAGGACTGGCTTCCGCCTCCAAAAAACCAGCCAAATCCAAAATCCGGCATCTGGTAAACTGCTGTACTGGCAACTGCCACTACCGCAGGCATGGCCTCTCCTACCACCTGTGAAACATCTGTAGCCGGTGCCGGGACTGCTGGCGCTTCAGGAAGGATCCCCGGTATATTTCCACCTGGAAATGGCTCAGGCAGCAGTTCTTCTCCCTGTTCAGGCAGTTTCTCATCTGATGAAACAATGGCAAAAAACTGGGAAACCATTCCGGAAGATGCGATCTGTACACCTGTCATCACTGTTCCTGCCACAGTTCCAAAAAGGACTGCCGAAAGAACGATCCATGCCGTCTTTTTCAATAAACTGTTTTTCCTCATGTATGTTCGTCTTCCCTTCTTAAAAAACTAACGGACATGTCACCTGAGGGTGACATCATCATTTTATACTGAATCTATCATTTCAGCAAGTGCAGAATATGGAAGTAAAAAAAGAGATCCCGCAGACCATACTTTCGCGGAATCTCTTCATTTATCCTTTACAGCCCAGACATATGCCGGTCTATAACATCTATTCTCACACTCACATCAGGCTGCCGGTACGATCATCGCTCCCGGACCACCTGTATTCTCTTCCTGAATGCTGTTTTCAGGGCTGAACTGTGAAGCTGCTGTTGTCTCACGGCTTCCAGGACCAACTGCTTTGGTTGCAGCCTCTGTTGTTGCCGCTTCTGTAGCAGGTGAAGGTGACAAAGTACCGCTTGGAACTGTAGGCTTTAAACCTTCACTGGATTCTCCCGGATGAGGCGCCTTTGTGGTCTCTCCCGGATGTGCCTGGCTGGTCTCACCTGGATGCAACGAGCTTTCAGAGCTGTGTCTGCTGGTCTGTGGAATATAATCTTCCGGCGGATCGATCACATTTCCATCCTCATCTGTTTCATACTCAAAATCAGTTTCGCCATCAATGATGCTCTCATCCACAGCTGAGGTGCTTTCATTGTTCGTATCAGAAGAAGAGCTGCTTTCTGAATTATCCTTCTGTGTACTCTTTTCATCTGTTTTGGCTTCTGTTTCCTTTGGAGTATAACCACCACCGGTTCCAACATCACCAACTGGCTTTCCTTCCTTGTAAAGACCTGTGTCAGATGCGATCTGTGCACTGATCTTCTTTACCATATCACTTGGTGTGTAATTCTCATCATTAAAGAGGAACTTATGAAGAGAGATCACGTTGCTCTCCAGTGTCTGCGGGATAACACAGTCACCCTTTTTCCCCATAGTCACATCACTTCTTGCCTCAGGGAATCCTGCTGTCTCTCCAATATGATAACGGGTCAGGTTCTTTGCTGCCGGGATCACATCATCCAGAGTGACACTGCTTAAGATCTGTGGGAATACAACTTCCATTACATTATTAACAACTGAGAAATTTGCCTTTTTAAGCTTGTCAAAGCTTAACTGGATGATCTTTCTCTGACGTTCAGTTCTTGCAAAGTCTGTATCCATTTTCCTAAGACGTGCATAGGCAACTGCCTGGATGCCATCTAAATGGTTTGGTCCGGCGCTCTTTAACTGGTAAGAACCAACACCGGTAGAATTTACAGTCTCTGTAATATAGGCATTGATATAGTAGAACTCTGCCTTGCTCAGCTCTACGTCCACACCGCCTAAAATATTAATAGCATCTGCCACTGCCTTCCAGTTAAAGGTAGCATAATCATCAATCTCCAGATCCAGGTTTCTATTTAAGGCCTCTACTGCCTGCTTTGGACCGCCTCTGAAATATGCCTGATTGATCTTATTATAGCCGTTCTTATCATCCACGTTCAGATAAGTATCCCTGAAAAGGCTGACTAATTTAATCTCGCCGGTTTCCTGGTTGATATTGCAGATAATGATAACGTCGGACATATTTCCTTTTCCAACAGAACTGTCACGGCTATCCACGCCAAACAGTGCTACCGTCCAGTAGCCCCTCATTGCCTGCTCTTTTTCCATGGAAATATAGGGGTTAGTCATATCTGCCTTATTAAACTCTGTATCTGTCTGCATCAGAGACATCATACGCTTTCCATACCAGCCTGCGCCGATAAGGGCCAGGGCAATGATCTCGGCCACAATAAAAATGATAATCGTCCTTAAACGGCTCTTTCCGGCCCCGGCAGCTGTCCTGCTGCCTCTTCCTGTACTGCCTCTTCCTATGCTTCTTCCTGTGCTGTCTGTCCCTGAAGTTCTGCCTGTGCGTCCGGAAGA
>OMCC01001684.1_pt1 | contig 10928 bp, 10 predicted proteins | sample 1674161 | NCBI WGS metagenome assembly OMCC01 (sample SAMEA103958149, study PRJEB25191) | human gut metagenome | biome: human-associated habitat [ENVO:00009003]; feature: intestine environment [ENVO:2100002]; material: feces | place: Germany | collected 2013/2015 | reverse complement strand
CAACTTTATATGGTAATTCAACACCTGCTTCTTCGATAATAGCATCAGCAGTTTTACATACAACATCTTTTACATATTTTAATTCTTTAATATCTCCAACTAATGGAATCATAATTTCAGGAACAACATTTTGTCCTTCTTTATTAACAGCAATTGCAGCTTCAATAACTGCTCTTGTTTGCATTTCAGCAATTTCTGGATAAGTAACTGCTAAACGGCATCCACGATGACCCATCATTGGGTTGAATTCTTTTAATGATTCAACACGTGCTTTTAACGCATCAAATGTCATACCTAAACTTTCAGCTAAAGGTCTAATTTCTTCATCTGTATGTGGTAAGAATTCATGTAAAGGTGGATCCAAGAAACGAATTGTTACTGGATAAATTTCCATTGCTTTAAATAATTCTTTAAAGTCAGATCTTTGATATGGTAAGATTTTTTCTAGAGCTTCTTTTCTTGCTTCTACTGTTTCAGCAGTAATCATACGTCTAAAGTTGAAAATTCTTTCTTCTTCGAAGAACATATGTTCTGTTCTACATAAACCAATACCTTCTGCTCCAAATTTACGAGCTTGTAAAGCATCTCTTGGAGTATCAGCATTTGTTCTAACTTTTAATGTACGTACATCATCAGCCCATGACATGAATGTTTCAAAGTCACCACTGATTTCAGGTTCTACAGTTTTAATTCTTTCACCGTAAACATTACCTGTACTTCCATCTAATGACATATAGTCACCTTCATGATATTTTTTACCATCTGGTGTCATTAATACTTTAGCTTCTTCATCAACTCTTAAGCTTCCGCATCCACATACACAGCAAGTACCCATACCACGAGCAACTACAGCAGCATGTGATGTCATACCACCACGGATAGTTAAGATACCATGAGCGATATTCATACCTTCGATATCTTCTGGTGAAGTTTCAAGACGAACTAATAAGATATCTTGTACACCATTTTTATGAGCTTCAATTACATCTTCTGCAGTGAAGTAAATACGTCCTGTAGCAGCACCTGGAGAAGCAGCTAATCCTGTAGCTACAACTTGAGCACATTTTAATGAAGTTTCTTCAAAGTTTGGATGTAATAATTGATCTAATTGTCTTGGTTCTACTTTTAATAAAGCTTGTTCTTTAGTAATCATTCCTTCATTTACTAAATCAACTGCAATTTTTAAAGCAGCTTGTGCAGTTCTTTTACCATTACGAGTTTGTAACATGAATAATTTACCATTTTCAATTGTAAATTCCATATCTTGCATATCTCTATAATGTTCTTCAAGAATGTCACATACTTTACAGAATTGTTCATAACATTCTGGCATTACATCATTTAATGTAGCAATTGGTTGAGGTGTACGAATACCAGCAACAACGTCTTCACCTTGTGCGTTCATTAAGTATTCACCAAATAATTTCTTTTCACCAGTTGCAGGGTTACGAGTGAAAGCAACACCTGTACCAGAAGTATCCCCTGTATTACCATAAACCATTTGTTGAACGTTTACTGCAGTTCCCCATGAACCAGGAATATCATTTAAACGTCTATAAGTGATTGCACGATCATTGTTCCATGAACGGAAAACAGCTTTAATAGCTTCCATTAATTGAACTTTTGGATCTTGTGGGAATTCAACTCCTGCATGTTTTTTGTATTCTTCTTTATAAATAGCAACAACTTCTTTTAAATCATCAGCAGTTAAATCTGTATCAAATTCAACTCCTTTTTCTTCTTTAATATCGTCGAATTTTCTTTCAAATGAGCTTTTTGGGAATCCCATAACAACATCAGCAAACATTTGAATAAATCTTCTATAACTATCATATACAAATCTTTCATTATTTGTAATTTTAGTAAATCCAGTAGCTACTTCATCATTTAAACCTAAGTTTAATACTGTATCCATCATACCTGGCATAGATTCTCTTGCTCCAGAACGAACAGATACTAATAATGGATTTGTTGGATCTCCTAATTTTTTTCCAGTTTCAGCTTCTAATTCAGCTAATTTATTATCAATTTGCGCACAAATTTCAGGTGAAATTTGTTTTCCATCTTCATAATAAGCAGTACAAGCTTCTGTTGATACAGTAAATCCTTGTGGAACAGGTAAACCAATGCTTGTCATTTCAGCTAAGTTTGCACCTTTACCTCCAAGGATGACTCTCATATCTTTATTTCCTTCTTTGAATGAGTAAACATATTGTTTCATTTCAATCAATCCTCCTAATTAATCAACTAATATAATTATACACATGATAGCCCTTACATTCAAGTGTAAATTGTTACCGCTTTCATAAATTTCGCTAATTTATTCGATTTTATCACCAAATATTTTTTTAAAAAAAATAGAACAAGGACAGCTTATCTGCTGTTTGCTTGTTCTATTTCTACTTTACGACCATTTAATTTTTCTTTTTGACAATTCTTTAAAACTTTCTTTACAGCTTTGTCATTAATATTAACAAACGTAAATTTTCTTTTAATATCAATTCCTTGAATATCATTTTCCTTAATATGTGCTTTTGAAACTAAAAAATTAATGATATCTTTTTTCTTTGCCTTATCCATTGATCCGGGTTTTTGACAGTTATGTAACTTCCATACGAATATAGATATGCTCAAAGCGCTTATTCCATATAGGTTTTTTGAGTTTTTTTACTGTCAAATTTTATCATTTTAAATGTTGTATGGTGTTGTATATGGTGGTATAATGTCTCTAGGAGATGATTTTCATGAAGCTTTACTATGACAGACGTTCTAAAAATCCAACTTATTTTATTCAACAGGGTATCAGAAACGGCAAGAAAACGACTACCCGCAACATTAAAACTATTGGAAAACACAATGACCTTCTTAAAATTACTGACGATCCTCTTGAATATGCAAAACAGGAAGTCGCTAAATTCAATGAAGAATATAAAGCCAATAAAATTTCTATAGATGTCAATATCGATTTTTCTAAAAAGCTTCCTTCTTCAATGGATACTGTTGCCCATTCAAAAAATATCAATATTGGCTATTTCTTTATCCAGTCTATCTATCATGATTTGAAGATCAAAGATTTTCTGAACAATATTGTTTCGCAAACCAGGGTCGATTATGATGCTGATCTCATAAACAGATTTCTTACCATCTCTCGAATACTTGATCCTCGTTCGAAACTGGGAATCTATGATCATCTTCATATATATTATGAACAGCCGCACTATCTCTATGAATCTTCTCTTAGATTCCTATCGCTTTTGGCCAAACACTTTGATGAATACATTTCCCATTTGTATGAGGCAAGCAATAACATCATTCCAAGAGATACATCTGTATGTTATTTTGACTGTACAAACTATTATTTTGAAATTGAAACTGCAGATGAGGATTATATCGATGAAGTTACTGGTGAAATCTTTTACATGTTGAGAAAGTACGGGATTTCCAAACAGCATCAGCCAACTCCAATCGTTCAAATGGGACTGTTCATTGATGCACAGGGAATTCCTTTATCAATGTGTATCAATCCAGGAAATCAAAACGAACAGTTGTGTGCCACTTCAACCGAAGAGAAAATGATAAGATCTTTCAAAGATAAAAAACTTATCTATTGCGCTGATGCAGGACTTGGTTCCTATGATATTAGAAAGTTCAATTCTTTTGGAAGCAGAGCCTTTATAGTCACACAGTCCATAAAGAAACTGTCGAAACCTTTACAGGAAGCAGTATTTAATGATTGTGACTATAAGCTTTTATCCAACGACTTGCCTATGACACTAAAGGAAATGCACGAATTTGATAAAAATGATGAAGACAATCTCCATCTATACAATGATATCCTGTATAAAGTGATCAGTGCAGATAAGGCTGTTGATTTAGGACTTACAGAAGAATATGTGACTTCTACAGGAAAAACAGGAACAAAAAAAGTCAAAGGTGAACTGAAACAATATGTCATCATTACTTTTTCCAGAAAAGCGATGGAATATCAAAGGCATATTCGCAACAGTCAAATAGAACGTGCTCAAAGACTTATAAAAAATAATAAGGTCGAAGATTTAAAAAAGAATCAAAACGATCCAAAAAGATTCATTAAAAAAGTAAAAAATGAAAAGAATAAATATTATATTGATGAAGAGATGATAAAAAAAGAAGAGATGTATGATGGTTTCTATGCCATCGCTACAAATCTGGATGCAGAAAACGAAGCAAAAAAAATAATTGAGATCAATTCGCAGAGATATAGGATAGAAGATTGTTTTAGAGTTTTAAAAACAAATTTCAAAGCAAGACCTATAAATCATCGAAAAAATGATCGTATCATAGCACATTTTATGACATGTTATACGGCATTGCTCATTCAAAGGATAATGGAAGTAAAATTAAATCAAAAAGGCAGACATTTTACTACCGGAGAAATCATTGAAAACTTAAAAAATATGAATGTGGTCAATAATCATGATCTGTACTATCAGGCAACTTATACAGGAAGTACACTATGTGATGCTTTGAATGAAACATTTGGATTAGAATTGGACAAGGAATATTATCAGCCCAAAGAACTAAATAAAAAAATCAAAAAAATATCAAATTAGATATTCCATACAACATTTTAAAAAGAGTGAAAATCCACTGATACCAATGGGTTCCACTCTTTTTTCCTATTTAACTGTCAAAGACGGGATTGTATACAATGTCAATCATTATTAAGCTTCTTTATAACACTTAATAATTCTTCATCACTATAAACTACATAATCTATAAAAGAAACATCTTTCTTTAAATGTTGATGATTATACCAAATTGTCTTAATTCCTGCTTGAGATGCTCCTATCATATCTATTTCATAACCATCACCTACATAATAAGTTTCTTCATCTTTAATTAAATCAAAAATTTCTTTTTGTGGTTTTTGATAACCTACTTTATCAGAAACAATAACAGGAAAATCTATGATTTCAAATAAAGATTTGATTTTACTTATTTGTGCTTGTTCCTTCCCATTTGTAAGAATGCCATAAGTTATATTTTTTTCTTTTAAGTAAGTAAATACTTCTTTCATTGTAGAAGATAATGAAATATGTGCTTGTTGGTATTCATAAACTTTTTGAAACTTTAAAGCTTGTTGATTAGAAATATCTATATTAAAATCTTTAAAAGCTTCCTTTAATCTATAAATTGCTAGTTCATCTTTAGTAATTTGTTTGTTCAAATATTGGGGATAAATTTCATTGTTATAAATTCTACTTTTTTTCCATAATTGATAGATATCTATCTCCTTTAAAAATACTTCTTGATAAGCTTTATAAAAAGGATCATACAAACGATAAAGTGTATCATCTAAATCAAAATAAATCTTCATATTTCCTCCTAAAATAAAAAACAGGTTTCCCTGTTCTTTATTGGTTGGTCGATGTTCTTTTATATTATGACAAGTGAAAAGTAAGTTTATATTAAGTAGCCAACCTCTACTATTTTCCTCATCTATATTCTAACTCATTTAATTAAAAAAATCTAGTTTTAATCAATATTTTTTAATAATTAAGGTCTAATGATTTCTACAAATTTAAAATCATGATTTTCATAAGTAAAATGTAAAATACAACAGTTTGTTAATCCTCCACTTAATACTTCTTGAGGATCTGTCACAGTTGATAAAAATGATACACAAGCTCCTGCATGGGAAACTGCTAAAACTGTCTGATGATCTTCTTTTTCCATCACTTCAGTAAGTGTTTCTCTTAATCTTTTTTGGACATCTTCAGTATATTCCCCACCATAGTGTGGAAATAAATCATTATAATGAAAGTTGTCAAAATGTGGATTTAAATCTTCACTTTCTCCTTCAAACATCCCAAAGTTTCTTTCTTTTAAACCTTTAAGTCTTTTATAATATTGATCTCCAATAATAAGTTCAATTGTGTCACAACATCTTTCAGAAGTACTACTATAATAATGATCAAAAGAAATATCCTTTAAGTATTCTTTAGCTTTTAAAGCTTGTTGTTTACCTAATTCAGTAAGTGGTGAATCACACCACCCTTGAATTTTTCTTCTTACATTAAATAAAGTTTGACCATGTCTCATTAAATATAAATCTTTTTTCATATTCATACCTCTTATCCAAAAATCTCTTTAATCACTTCTAATAAATCCTTTTGTTCTTCATTCATAGGCATACAAGTATTAATTTCTTGATAATATTTTTTTAATAAATCATTATTTCCTATTTGTTGTAAAGAAGTCATCACTTTATAATAAAGCATAAATCTAAATTGAGGATATTCTTTACAAATATCTTTTATTTCATCATCTAAATCTTCTTGTGTATATTTAACTAATGTACTTAAAACATCCATACGAATTTCTACATATCTTAAAGAAAGAGCATATTCTTTTTGAAGTTGTTTTAAAAGTGAATAAATTTTTGTTAGAAAAGAAACCTGATGTTCAACATAATCAAATTCTTGGAAAACACGCGTAAAAAATTGTTCTAAATCAATTCCATAAGGACTAAAAGTATTTTGTAAGTCTTGATTTTTTTCGTGTTTCATTTTAATAAGACGTTTCATGATATTTTCTGTTTTTTCAAGCAAATCTTGATAATCATGATCTTTTTGAATAAGTTCTAATAGATCACTAGCAATATAGTTTTTATCAGGAATTTGATGAATATCTACAAAATGTTCAATAACCTTTACAATATAAAAAACAAGTGCATCATCATCAAACATTTCTTCTTTTTCACCAAGTCGATCTAATTGTTGGTCATATTTTTCATCAAAGAAAGCAATTGTTTCATCTATATCTTCACATTGTTTATAATAATCCATAACAGCAGTATATTGAATATCGATATCATTATGATTTAATTCTTTTTCAATCATATGATAAGTTAAATTTTGAAAAAGTTTTTGTTTTTCATTTAAATAAGTTTGATTATCTTTATATTCTTTTTTTAAAGTATGTATTGTTGTCTTCATAAAAAACCTCCAACGCTATTTTATCATATAAAGCAAAAATAAAAAGAAGATATTTCTATCTTCTTCATCTTATTATTCAGCTGAAATAGCTTCTACTGGACAAGTTCCAACACATGCTTGACATCCAATGCATGTATCTTTGTCACATTCCATTTTTCCTTCGTCATCAAATGCTAAAGCTTCTACAGGACAAACACCAGCACATGCTCCGCATCCGATACAAGTATCTTTATCTACGTTCATATTTAACTCTCCTTTTCCTTTTTTCCTATAATTAGTATAACACTTTCCACTTTTCAGTCAATACAAAGTCACTATTTTTCATAGCACTGAATACAACAATTTTCGGGTAGCCATGTCATTAATTCTTCATTTGTCATTCCATAAAAATAACTATGAATGACACGAACAATACCCCCATGACAAACAACTAAAATATTTTTATCAGGATATTTATTTTCAAGTTCTTCTAAAAAACTATACACACGGTGAACGACTTGAAATAAAGATTCTCCACCTGGATAATGTAATCCATAATTTTGTTTATAATATTGAAATTCTTCATTATTAATAATTCCTTCAAATTTACCAAAATTGATTTCTTGTATTCTAGAATCCACTTGAATTTCTAATTGACGTTCTTTATTAATGATTTGCGCAGTTTCAAAAGCCCTTTGAAGTGGTGAAGAAAAAATATAATCTATTTTAAAAAATTGTAAGTCTTCCTGTGCTTTTTTAGCTTGTTGTTTTCCTAAAGGAGTGAGTTCAACATCTGAAATACCACAAACTTTATTATCAATGTTATAGCCTGTTTGACCATGTCTTACTACATATAATCTCATTATTTTACATCCTTTATCTTCATTTTATTTTATGTTATCATATTTTTGGCATTTAGAGAACAAATGAAAAAGGAGAAAATTACATATGGGCGGTATGTTTGGCGTTGTCAGTCGTAAAGACTGTGTCACTGATTTGTTTTTTGGTATTGATTATCATTCTCATTTAGGAACAAAAAAAGGTGGGATTGCTGTTTATGGAGAAAACGGTTTTAATCGTGCAATTCATAATATTTCAAATTCACCATTTAGAACTAAATTTGAAAATGATATTAAAGAAATGTCTGGAAAAATGGGAATTGGTTGTATTTCAGACAATGAACCTCAACCTCTTTTGATCAATTGTCGTTTAGGAAGTTATGCAATTGTTTCTGTAGGTAGAGTCGCAAACATGGAAGAATTGATTCAAGATGCTTTTGATAATGGGCATACTCATTTTTTAGAGATGTCTGGGGGAGAAGTCAATCAAACTGAATTGATTGCTGCAATGATTAATCAAAAGGATACTTATGTCGATGGAATCATCAATGTTTTAAGGAAAGTAAAAGGTTCTATTTCTTTTATGTTGATGACAAAAGATGGTTTATATTTAGTACGTGATAAATTAGGAAGAACTCCATTAAATATTGGTAAGGGTGAAAATGGATTCTGTGCTTCGTTTGAAAGTCATGCTTATATCAATTTAGGCTATTCTTTATATAAAGAATTAGGACCTGGTGAAGTTTGCTTTATGACAAGTGAAGAAGTGAAAACACTTGTAGAAGCCAATGATAAAATGAAAATTTGTTCATTTTTATGGGTATACTATGGTTATCCAACAAGTTGTTATGAAGGACGTAATGTTGAAGAAATGCGTTATGAATGTGGTCGTTTAATGGCTCAAAGAGATGATATTAAAGATATTGATCTTGTAGCAGGTGTTCCTGATAGTGGAATTGCTCATGCGATTGGTTATTCAAATGAATCACATATTCAATATGGAAGACCTTTTATTAAATATACACCTACGTGGCCACGTTCATTTATGCCACAAATTCAAGCGGATCGTAATTTAATTGCAAAAATGAAATTAATTCCAATTGCCAGCTTGATTAAAGGAAAATCATTATTATTAATAGATGATTCAATTGTTCGTGGAACACAACTAAGAGATACAACTGAATATTTATATAACTCTGGAGCAAGAGCAGTCCATATTAGACCTGCTTGTCCTCCAATTATGTATGGATGTCCTTACTTAAACTTTTCAAGAAGTACAAGTGATATGGATTTAATTACACGTCGTGTTATTAGAAAGCGTGAAGGAGAAAACGATATCAATATGTTAGAAACATATAGTGATCCTGATACTCCTGAATATAATGCAATGGTAGAAGAAATCCGTAAAGAACTTAATTTTACTTCTTTACGTTTTAATCGTTTGGATGATATGCTTCAAGCTATTGGACTTGATAGTGATAAGATCTGTACATATTGTTTTAATGGTAAAAAATAATACGGGAAGAAATTTCCGTATTTTTTTAAAATATATTTAATAGCCTTATAAGGAGTGCTATAATATTGAAGGAAAAAAAGGAGACTATTATGAAATATTTAATTGACCCAATGGATTTAAGTGTAGAAGAAATTGATGAACTGATTGATATTGCTAATGATATCATTAAGGATCGTACGCGTTATCAAGATGTTTGTCATCATAAAATTCTAGCCACATTATTTTTTGAACCAAGTACACGTACAAGACTTTCTTTTGAATCAGCTATGTTATCACTTGGTGGAAGTGTTTTAGGCTTTTCAAGTGCAAACAATACAAGTGCTTCTAAAGGTGAAAGTGTTAGTGATACTATTAGTGTTGTTTCAAGCTATTGCGATATCATTGCAATGCGTCATCCAAAAGAAGGTGCCCCTCTTGTTGCTACAAGAAAAAGTACAGTACCTTTAATCAATGCAGGAGATGGTGGTCATAACCATCCAACGCAAACATTAACTGATTTACTTACAATTTATAGAGAAAAAGGTAGATTAGATAATCTAACAATTGGTTTTTGTGGGGATTTAAAATTTGGACGTACAGTTCATTCACTTACAAAAGCAATGTCACGTTATAAAAATATTAAATTCGTGTTTATTGCACCACCTGAACTTAAAATTCCTGAATATTTAAAACATGATTTATTAGATGCTAAAAATTTAGATTATAGAGAAGTTGAAACAATTGAAGAAGTTATTGAAGATTTAGATATTCTTTATATGACACGTGTTCAAAAAGAAAGATTCTTCAATGAACAAGATTATATTCGTTTAAAAGATACATATATTTTAGATTTAAAGAAATTAGAAAAATCAAAATCTGATTTAATCGTTATGCACCCATTACCTCGTGTTAATGAAATTGCTATTGAGGTTGATGATGATCCAAGAGCTAAGTATTTTGATCAAGTTCAAAACGGACGTTTTATGCGTATGGCACTTATTTTAAAAATGTTAGGATTGGAAAATGAGGTAGAAAGATAATGAAGATAGATAGTATTAAAAACGGAATTGTTTTAGATCATATTACTGCTGGTAAATCTTTAGAAGTTTATAAAGCATTAGGATTAGATAAATTAGATTGTAGCGTTGCTATTATTAAAAACGTTAAATCTAATAAAATGGGTAAAAAAGATATTTTAAAAATAGATGAAGAATTTGCATTAGATTTTGATGTTTTAGGATATTTAGATCCTAATATTACTGTCTGTATTATTAAAGATGGTAAGCTTGTTGAAAAGAAAAAATTGCAACTTCCTCAAAAAATCATTAATGTAGAAAGATGTAAAAATCCTCGTTGTATTACATCAGTAGAACAAGGATTAGATCATGTTTTCTATTTAGCAAATAAAGATAAACGTATTTATCGTTGTCTTTATTGTGAAACAAAAGTTGAAAAAAAATAGAAGCTTTGCTTCTATTTCTATGCTGGAGTAGCTCCAATGGTAGAGCAACTGACTCGTAACCAGTAGGCTGTGGGTTCAAATCCCATCTCCAGCACCATTATTAAAATCAACGTGAGGTTGATTTTTTTATTAAATTTTTTTCCATAAGTTTTTGATAGAGTATATCAATTCTT
>OMCC01001667.1_pt1 | contig 11030 bp, 9 predicted proteins | sample 1674161 | NCBI WGS metagenome assembly OMCC01 (sample SAMEA103958149, study PRJEB25191) | human gut metagenome | biome: human-associated habitat [ENVO:00009003]; feature: intestine environment [ENVO:2100002]; material: feces | place: Germany | collected 2013/2015 | reverse complement strand
CTGATGCTGTGATCTCATCGATTGTCTCACCTTTCATGGAAAGTGCTGTCAGATATGCTGACTTCTGAACATCCGATGCCTTTCCTTCCATAATCTCATTCATTACTTCTTCTGCTTCTGTATAGGTGAGATTTTCTTTCTTTGATAATTTTATAATTGCTTCTTTTATCATTTCCTAATTCTCCTTCAATGCTTTTGCATAGTCAATAAAGTTCTCTATCATCTGAAGTCCCTGTGGTGTCATCACGGATTCCGGATGAAACTGAAACCCAAAGATCGGATATTCTCTGTGTTCCATCGCCATGATCTCGTTATCTTCGCTTCGCGCTGTCACAACCAGTTCTTCCGGAAGTGTCTCTTCCTTTACTGCAAGCGAATGATATCTTGCCACCTGGATTGGAAATGTCAGATTCTGAAAGAGGACACTGTCTGTCTTTACATCTTTCAGCTTTGAAGTCTTCCCATGCATCAGCTGTCCGGCGTGACCTACGGTTGCTCCGAATGCTTCCGCCATCGCCTGATGTCCGAGACAAACGCCGAGCATTGGAATCTTTCCTTTCAGCTTCTGAATTGCTTCGATACAGATTCCGGCATCAGAAGGTTTTCCCGGCCCCGGTGAGATTACCAGCGCCTCCGGTGCAAGTTCCAGAATCTCTTCCGGTGTGATTTGATCATTTCGTATTACTTTCACTTCTGAATCAATCTGATCTTTTTGCATGTCACCTCTTTTTGATTCTACTCCTGCGATAAACTGATATAGGTTATAGGTAAAGCTGTCATAATTATCAAGTAATAGTATCATTCCAATCCTCCTTTCGCAGTTTCCACAGCCTGAAGTACCGCCCCAGCCTTATTTAAACACTCCTGGAATTCATTTTCCGGGATACTGTCTGCTACGATTCCGGCTCCTGACTGTACACGAATGTATCCATTTTTCTTATAAGCAAGACGGATGGAAATGCATGTATCTACATTTCCTGCAAAATCGAGATAGCCGACTGCCCCTCCGTAGATGCCTCTCTTCTCCTGTTCAAGTTCTGCGATAATCTCACATGCGCAGATCTTCGGTGCTCCGGAAAGCGTTCCTGCCGGGAGAATCGCATCGACTACGTCTAGCGCATCTTTGTCTTCCCGAATCTTGCCTGTTACTGTGGAACCAATATGCATCACATGAGAATATCTCTGGATTTCCATATATTTATCAACTTTAACTGTTCCCGGCTGGCTGATCTTGCCGACATCATTTCGCCCAAGATCTACAAGCATGTTGTGCTCTGCAAGCTCTTTCTCGTCTGCAAGTAGCTCTTTCTCCAATTCCTGATCTTCCTCTTCGGTTACTCCTCGCTTCCTTGTACCGGCAAGAGGAAAAGTGCACACCTGTCCGTTTTCAAACTTCGCCAGCGTCTCCGGTGAAGCCCCTGCCACTTCAATATCATCACTTGAAAAGTAGAACATATACGGAGATGGATTCGAGGTTCGAAGCACCCGGTAGGTATCAAAAAGACTTCCTTTTGCCTTCGCTGTCAGCGGATTGGATAACACGACCTGGAAAATATCACCTTCATAAATGTATTCCTTAGCTTTCTCAACCATCTTGCAATAATCTTCTTTATCCACTCCCGGATGGAACTCTTCTTCTAAAACAAGTGGTCGGAAATCTGCCTGCGCCCCGCTTCGGATCAATCGTTCCATCTCTTCTAATTCCTGCTTCGCGTTCGTATAATTTTCTTCCAGATCACCTTCCAGCTTCACGCCTGTAATCAGGATCAGCTTCTGTCTGTAATTGTCAAATACGATGACACGATCAAATAACATCAAGTCCGCATCCCGGAAATCTCTTACTGCCGTTTTTGCTGCTGTCTTTCCTATAGTCTCATTCTTCTCTTCCAGGACTGGCTTCAATGTCGGTTCTGCATATTTGATGTAGTCATAAGAAAAATATCCGACAAGCCCTCCGGTAAATGGAGGAAGTCCCGGAACAACCGGACTTTTATATGCTTCGAGAATTTCTCTTAGAACCTTTCCCGGATGGTCGGTTAAAACTTCCCGTCTGGTCTTATCCTCATCTTCATGCCCTTCGCTGATGATCACACGCCCATCGGTACAGGTGATCTCCATCGTTGGTGCATATCCAAGGAAGGAATATCTTCCCCACTGCTGTCTGTCCTCCGCACTTTCCAGCAGATAGCAATGCTTGCTTGCCGCCCGCAGCGTCCGCATCACACTAATCGGCGTAAATGCATCTGCATACAGCTCTTTGCTGATCGGAACTCGCTTGTATCTGCCTTGTTCAGCGTAGGATCTGATTTGTTCTAATGTCTTGTCCATGTGTATTCCTCCTTGAAGTTATGCTGCAAAATGAATTTCTCTTTTATCCCGATAGGAAATATATGTTTATGGTAGAAAAAAAGTCCCTGACAGAATATTCCTATTCTGTCAAGGACGGTAAATCTAAATCTTTTCCGCGGTGCCACCTTGATTCACGGGTACACTCCCATGCGCTCTGTAAGATACTAACATATCTCCGGCAACTGACGTATGCCCACACGTCACAGAGTACTCGGATTCTCAAATCCTTTGACTGTGCCCTCAGCGGTCCATTTGGCAACCTGCATCTCGATCCGGCTCTCAGCTTCCCGGACTCTCTGTGCGCGCATAATTACTTTGATCTCCGCTTCATCGGTTTAAAGCGTTATTCCATTTGCTAGGAGTTTATCACTTTAAAGCGATAGTGTCAATGCACTATTTTAATCTTTTTCGCGAAATTGTTGAAAAATTTTCTCAATTTTCTTGTCTTTATTTTCTTTTTCTCTTCCATGCAAATCCGCCAACTCCTGCTCCGAGTGAGGAGAATGCAAGTCCTAATAAGCCAAGAACATTTGCCGGATCACCTGTCTTTGCGGCTTTTGATCCACTTATTCCTTTGGAGGCTGATCCATCCGTAGTTGTTCCTGCCTTCTTTGTAACAGTCGGAGTTGCACTTCCATTCTGACTTCCCGCCTGGTTTCCATTCTTTACAAGTGCTTTGATTGCTGTATTTAACTCATCTGTTGCTTTATCAACTTTTTCCTGGCTTTCTTTTGCATTTAATGCGCTCTTAGCGTCTGTCAGTGCACTCTGCAATACCTTCCAGCTGTCAACTGTGTAATCAGCTTCTTTCAGAGCTGCCGCATCACTGATTACTTTCTCAAGGGAAGAAGTATCAACTGCTGCCGGCTCTTCTTTCTTATCGTCGTCTTTCTTATCCTCTTCTGTCTTATCTCCCTCTGCCTTAACAAGTGCTTCAACAGCTGCGTTGAGGTGGCTTACTGCCTCGTCTACAGTTGCCTGAGTTTTTGGATTTTTCAATTCATCTTTTGCTTCCTGAAGTTCCATCTGCATAGATGCCCAGCTTTCCGCTGTATAATCAGCTTCTTTCAGGGCTTCTGCTTTTGCAATAGCTGCCTCAAGCTCTGTTGTTGTGATTGTTTTATCCTCAGATGCTTTTACAATGTTCTCCTCTGTTGCCTGGAATTTGTATGTCACGTCATTATATCCAAGTGCTGTCAGTGTAATGGTCCAATATCCTGTTCCATCCGTTCCTTCCGGAAGTGTACAACGAAGAGAATCTGTCAGTCCAAGCTGGATTCCCATTGCTTTGTGCATCCAGTTATCTGCTGCAAATTTTGTTCCATAAGTAGCTTTTGCATTTGTATATGTGCTGTCATCTCCATAGTAAGTCCATGTAACAGTCTGGAGATTTGATCCAAGATCACCATAATTTCCTGTCAGATCAACTCTTAAGAATTCTCCATAAGATCCGCTTGCTTCTTTTACTGTCAGCCCTGCTTCCTCTGCTGTTGGTGCTGTCTTGAGTGCCTGATCTTTGATTCCGGACTCTGATCCATTATTCACTCTTGCAGAGAAACTGAAAGATCCATCCTCATTCTTTGTTGCTGTTTTCAGACCGTTTGTATTCTCTGTTACATTGGCAACCAGTCCTGTATAGCTTACCAGATTCTTTTCTGAATATCCTCCTGCAAGTTCACTTCCGTTTTCGATCACACGATAGCTTGCTTTCAGTGCATCCAGATCAGATGTTTTTACTTTCACCGGCACATATTTCAGTCCGAGTACATCATACTCTGTCATCTTTGTTGTTGCACCAGATTCTTCTGTAATCTCTCCTCTGTTAAATGTAATCCTGCTTCCGTCTGTCAGAACTGCAGTAGTTCCATCTGTCCAGTACTCTACTGCATACTCTTTTCCATTTTCCGCCTTGATTACTGCGTTGCACTGGAAAGAACCTCTGTGAAGTCCATGATTTACGGTAGCTCTTGTTACAGTATCGAATGCACCCTTGTCAGACTCTCCTTTTGAATCCTTTGCATCTGAAGAAGATGTATCTCCTGCTGCCTGCACATTTTCAGCAGCCCAGTACTCTGCCCAGCTAAGTCCTACATATGCGTAAGTATACTCACTCTCCTGTGATAAAGTATAAGTGAATTCGTAATCCTTTGCATAGCCTGTTGCCTTTACTGAGATCTTAAATCCATGTCCATTTTCTGCATCCTTAAATGGAGCCGCAGTCGTATCAATTGTTCCATCTTCTTTGATGATCTTCACTGCACGTTTTCCTGTTGCCGCATACTCTGTTCCGTCAACTGTTACGGATTCGATCTTCTTTACATAAGAAGTTACATCCTCTGCTGCATATCCTTCTGCCGCTACAAGTGCTGCACTTTCATTGTTAAATACAACTGGTACAGCTTCTGTTGTTAATTCAAAATCTGTCGTAAGATCCGCATATTTTCCGGATTTATCAGATACTTTCAGAGTATATTTGCCTATCTCAGCGCCTTTTGTCTTATAGGTAAGTACCCCGTCTTTTACCTGAACATCCTCAAGACCTTCAACTGTATATTCTGCCTGATAATCGTCAGGAAGGCCTTCTACAGTTACATTTACTTTTCCACTTTCAACATCTGCATTCTCTGCTGCGATAGTTCCATTGAATTTAACCGGCACATACTGATCTGCGTCAATCTCATAGATTCCATTATCTGTGTAATATGTGATTTTATTGATTGTCTGACCCATCATCTTTTCATAATTTTTTGAGTCCAGTGTGTTTCCATGAGATGTTGTCACAAATCCTGTACTCCATGCCAGTTTTGTCTTTTTCCAGATATTTTCAAGATGACGAAGTCCGTAGTTGTCTCCTTCTTTTGTGCTGATCACAACTCCATATACTGTATTAACTGTTTTTGGGAGTCCCTTTACATCTAATTCATAATCTCCATACTTTGTGTCTGTTGTGAAATCAATTGATGCATCACTCAACTTCTGTGCAGTTGCACCTTTCACTTCACTAAAGCTGAGTGAACCATCTGCATTTACTGTTGCTTCCTTATAATAGGAAGGAGTCTCACTTAAAATATAGTAAGAATAGCTTGCGCTCTCAAATAACGCATCTTTTCCATTATATTCTGTTGTTGTCTCTTTTCCTTTCATATTCACTGTAATAGAAAGCTTGCTGTCATCTGTGATCTGTGTATAGTTTTTCAGTACAGATGCATCACTAATCTTAACCGGATATGTAATACCTGTAATATCTGTTCCATCACTGTTTACATGATAAGATCCAGCTACAAGTGTTGATCTTGTTTTCGCTTTTGTAGCGGAGGATACACTGTCTGCTCCTGCTACCTGATCAGCTGCATAAAATTCAGAATATGGAATATTCATCAACACATACGTTTCTTTCGCAACTTCTGCCTTTTTCAATGCCTTCACTGCTGTATTCAGCTCGTCTGCTGCTGTGTCTACCGCGCTCTGAGATTCTTTTGCTGTCAGGGCAGCTTTGGCTGCTGTCAGCTTCGTCTGCATCGCACTCCAACTGTCTGCTGTGTAATCAGCTTCTTTCAGTGCTTCAGCGGCTGTGATTGCAGCTTCCAGTTTTGTTGTGTCAACTGTTACTGCTTCGTTTGCTGACTTGATTGCAGCAAGTGCAGCTTCTTTCACTGCCTTTGATGTACGTGTTGCACCACTAACAGAATCCCAACCATTAATTGTATCTTCTGTTGCAGCCTTTCCTACAAGCATTTTCTGGATTCCTTTCGATTTTGAAACAGCTTTTGCAAAATAGGAATCACTCTCCGCGTTATATCCTTCCCCTGGAGTCACAGTGATGGCTGAAAACTTGCCATCCTCCACCTTCAGGCTGACTTCAACGTCATACTCATTCCATTCGTCTTCATTTTCGTCATCCTCTGCAGTTCTTGCCACGTGGGCTGTCTTTGTATAAGTTCCATCCTTTGCAGTCTGACTTCCTGTTGCCGCAAAGATGGTTGACGGGCAAAGTCCTACTACCATAGACATTGCCACTGCCATGGACATTGCCTTTACTTTCATTTCTTTGTTTTTCATAGAAACCTCCTTTTTAACTAAAATAGTTACATACAGATCCTGCCTGTCGCAGTTCTGCTTTCCTGCTCCCGCATGGATATATTATCAAGTTAACTTTTGCTAACCTGTAATCAAAAAGTATTATTATCTATACTGTCCTTACAGCTTCTTTCTTCACAACCGGTAAAATCTTTCCTGCGACAATTCCAATCACGAACCCTGTCACTGTTCCTGCCACAAGAAGAACTGGCAGATAATAAATCAGTTTCAGATTCTCCACCACTGCCATCGCAACAAGAATCTGTCCTATATTATGAAAGACGCCGCCAGTGATACTTACTCCTACAATGGAAATTCCATCCATCTTCTTTACAAGTACCATGGCAAGAAGGCTGACAACCGCCCCTGCCAGACTGTAAATGATCGACATTCCATTTCCAAAAAGAAATCCTGTCAGAAGCACACGCAGTACCGATACCGCCAGTACCTCCGGAATTTCCAGAAAATAAAGACCTGTAACAGTGACCAGATTAGCCACTCCAAGCTTCATCCCCGGCACTCCAAAATTAATTGGGATCAGGCTTTCCACATAACTAAAAATCATTGCCAGCGCAACAAGCATTGCCATATTCGCAAGTTTTTTATTTCTATTCATACATTCTCCTTTACAGTCGAACAATTGATTTATTTGGAAATTGTATCCGGTAGATGTTCCTTTTCATTTTGAGAATCATCAGAATTCTCAACCTCTTCTATTTCCACAACCAGCTTATGAGGCAGGCAGACAATTGTCTGTGTCCGGTTATTGATCTTCCCCTGCTCTTCGCAATATCCATCCGGACAGTCAGCCTCTTCCATATACGCTTTTCCATCCTTGATCCGGACACGATTGTAAAAATCTCCTTCCTGCACTTCGATCACCTGATCTTCATCCAAAGAATATCTTCCGTAAACTTCACCATCCACCTTGATCACAACCTGTTTTTCCTGAATTTCTTTTTGCCCGCTTTCCTTTGCCTGTACATACTGCATCAGGTTCATCACAAGAAACAGTACACATGCCGCAAAGAGGATTCCGCCTCCTAAAAACAGATCTTTTTTCTTCATCTATTACACTCCTGCCCAGATCATAATTACAAGTAACAGAATTGCCCGAAGAATCGTAAACCAGAATTCATTTCCCTTCAGACCTTTGATTCCTGTATGGATATGCTTCTTTGGACAGGTATCAATACATTTCTGGCATTGGAAACAATCTCCCTCGACTTTGAGTGATCCGTCTTCCGGGAGTCCGATCCCGGATGGACATTTCTTCGTGCATCCGCTGCAGCCTTTGATGCAATTTTCTCTGTCGCGGTGCAATGCAAAGAACGGAAGCACCGGAAGCAGTGAGAATACCGCTCCCATCGGACACAGATTCCGACAGAAAAATCTTTCTTCCAGACACATTCCTACAATGATAAAAATTAGTAGAATCACTCCCGGCAAATATCCCTGCAAGTGAAGATTTCCTGCATGCAGCATAGAAAAAACATCCCACGGGCTTGTCCCTTTTGCCTTTCCGTATACTCCCGCAAAACAAAGTACTGCGATTACGGTCAACACCAGATATTTCAAATAGCTTAACTTCTCTGTGATCTTTTCTGAAAGCAGCACCGGCTTTTTCTTTCTCTTCTTAAAGCACCAGATATAAAATGCATGAATTCCATCTCCAAGACTTCCGAATGCACATGCGAATCCACAGAAGAATCTTCCGAAAAGAATCGTATACGCGCAGAGAACTATAAGCACCGTTACAAAAGAGGTCAGCCCGATTACCTCGCCTGCTCCTATCTGTGTAAAAATGTATTTCACGCCGGCAAATGCCGCTGTATACACAGATGGCAGAAACAGAAAATAGAGTATCTGAATCAATGCACGTAGCCAAGTATGTAATTTTTTAATTTCTTTTGCTTTTAAATTATGTATATCCAACTTTTTCACGCTACTCTACCGCCTGTTCTAATGCCTGTTCTGCTGCATTTTTAATTCCTGTCGAACTGAACGTTGCTCCGCTGATCGTATCAACTTCTGCACTCTGCGCCTCTATGATCTTTGGAATGATATCTTCCGCCATTGTAAGATATGCACTGTCTTCCTTCTCGGCGGAAGTCACTTCTACCGCTTCAATCTTTCCATCTTTTACAGTAACTTCTACCGCAACCGTTCCGCCAAATCCATCCGCTTCTCCGGTATAGGTTCCATCCTTGTATCCTGCTCCATCTCCTGAATCACTCCCTGACTCAGAATCACTACCGGCACCAGATGACTGTACCTCCAACTGTGCATTCAGTTTTGCGATTTCCTCATCCTTCGCACGGACATCCAACACTTCGTTATATCCGAAAAGGACACCGACGATTGCCAGCAGACTAAACAGTCTTACGATAAACTCTTTCATCCTACTGCGCCTCCGTCTCTTCTGGTCTTAAAGCCATTTCCAGTGCTTTTTTGCATCCGGCAATAATCGCATTCGAAGAACAGGTTGCTCTGGATACCGTATCGATTTCTTCCGGCATTCCTTTGGTAATAATCTGGGAAACGACACCTTTTTTGCTTGAAGTTCCATTTGCCGCCTTCTTGATATAGCTGTCATTCGCTGCATCCCCATCTCCTGACACGTCAGTAATGGATACAATTTTGTCATTTCGTATTGTCACCTTCATAGAAAGCTGATACTCTGTAAAATCTTCATCCTCATCCGGTTTACACGGTACACTCACCTCATAAGTTCCATCGATGTGTTTTGTCTTCACTTCTTCCTCTTGATCTGACTTCTTTTTCTCAAGCTGTGCAACTGCAAGGTTCAGATTTTCCACAGCTTTATCAACCGTCTGCTGTTCCACTTTTTCATTCGCAGCTGTTTCCAACAGCTCTTTTGCATCATTCAGTCGGAGACTCAGAACCGCCCAGCTACTCTGCGTATACTCCTCCATCACAAGTGCTTCTGCTGACTTGACTGCATTTTCCAGTTCCGTTGTATCTGCTTTCTCTTCAATGGATTCTCCATTCGTTACTTTCTCCGCCTGTTTCAAAGCATTCTTGATTGCTCCGATAAGTCCCTTAGAACTGTAAGTTGCACCAGATACAGTATCTACATCTGTATTCTGATTTTTAAGCACATTTTTCACTACATCCATTGCGCGGTTGAAAAATGCTTCATCATCTGATGTCTCTGTGACTAAAATTGCTTTGATCGTATGCTCCTGGATCACCACAGCTACCGATACATCTCCACTGTATCCTTCCGCTGTTCCATAATAGATTCCTTCTTTGTATGGAACTGTTCCGGTTGTGGATGTACTCTGATCCTGACTGGAAGAACTGTTCGAGCTATTCGTTTCAGATGAATCCGAAGTCGCTCCATTTCCACTCACTGCCGCCTGACTTAATGCATCTCTTACTGCCTGGATGATTCCAACCGAACTGTACGTTGCTCCAGACACGGTATCTACATTGGTGCTCTGACTACTGATGATCGCATTGATCAGTGCAGAGGCTTTGGAAATGTATTCGCTTCCATCTTGATTCTCCATAATCTGGATGTCTGTGATCTTTCCGCCACTGATCTCAACCTTTACTTTCAGTGTTCCACCAAATCCAGTCCCTGTTCCGTAATAAGTTCCGTCCTTATATGCTGCCGGGTCTTCCACTGTTGCGACAGAAGTAGAACTTCCTGCTGCCGCGCCGCCACCAGACTGTGACTGTCCTGTTGTTCCGCTGTCTTTTTCTCCTGTCAGTGCATTCTTCACCGCACTGATGATTCCCCGTGAACTATAGGTTGCCCCTGAAACAGTATCGACTTCCAATGTCTGTCCTTCGATGATCTTATCGATCACCGCCTGTGCACGTTTGAAAAATGCTGCATCGTCAGATGAACTCAGAATATCGATTGCAACGATCTGTTTGTCTTTGATTTGAACTGCAACCGTGATCTCTCCTGCATAACCTGTTCCAGTTCCCTTATAAACACCATCCGTCAGATCAAAAGAACCTTTTACCGCCTGCTCCTGCTCTTCTGACTTTGTAGTCTCTTCTTTTACAGAATTCGTTTGCTCCTGCGCTGCATAAACCGGTGGCTGATATCCACTCAGGGTGCCTGCTACACAGGATGCCACAACTGCTACCGAAAGTACCGGTGCAAATGGTTTCAGCTTCTTTCCTGTTTCTTTAAAATCCATTTTTCCTCCAAAATCTACTCTGTCTTACACTTTTCTATCGAATGATCTCAACTGTTCTCTCCGTTGAAAAATCATTTTCCAGCCCTTCTGTTACATATAGCGTCCCATCATCACTCATAAGGATTGCATCAAAATCATCCTTATGTTCTCTCCAGAAATCTGCCGCTTTCTCTTCTCCCATAATAAAAAGTGAAGTAGAAAGTCCATCTGCCAGTGTTCCGTCCGTACTTACAATTGTTACAGATACAAGTCCGCTTTCTGCCGGGTATCCGGTCTTTGGGTCAATGATGTGATGATACGTCACACCATCCTGTTCAAAATACCGTTCGTATCCCCCTGAAGTGATAACAGCCTTATCCTGAACACTCAGAATTCCCAAATGAGCAGATCGGAAGAGCGGTTCAGCAGGAATGCCGAGACCGA
>OMCC01001663.1_pt1 | contig 11063 bp, 2 predicted proteins | sample 1674161 | NCBI WGS metagenome assembly OMCC01 (sample SAMEA103958149, study PRJEB25191) | human gut metagenome | biome: human-associated habitat [ENVO:00009003]; feature: intestine environment [ENVO:2100002]; material: feces | place: Germany | collected 2013/2015 | reverse complement strand
TTTCGTATGACACCTAACGGAAATCATATGCTTCGGCTTTTAACTCACAGCTAACAGCTTATAGCTGACAGCTCACAGCTAATAACTTTTATCTTCTTACCGTCTTCCTCACCACGGCAGCAAACTCCTTACAATCGCTCCAGGTAACGAGGGACGGACAACGCTTATCCTCCAGTTTCCGGATTACATCCTATCCCCCGCCCACATAAAAATACGGTACCCATCATACCTGACGGATACCGTACTTTCTGTTTCTTATACTATTTCCTTGTCTTTGCTTTCCGGGTTACGCTTCCGGTGAAATATGGGAACCGTACACATCACGGTAGTCACCCTTTTCTTTATTACTTTCATTATTGACACGGACGCGTTCCACCTTATGCCGGTCATTATCCTTGCCGGAAATACGGTCGACACGGGTGCGGTCCAGATCCTTTATCCGATTGATTTCAGGATCGAATTCACCGATGGCTTTTGCCATATCGCTGTCAATAGGTGCGCCGTTCTGCAGTGCGCGGTAAATAATGGCCGCAAATTCATAGCGGGTCATGGTACGGTCACCTTTGAACTCACCGTCCGGATAGCCTTCCAAAAGACCTCTGTCCGCCAGTGATTTTACATAAGAGTATGCCCAGTGGTCTTTCGGCACATCGGGGAAATTAACATCCTTCATTACCGATGCCCCCGACTGCATGGCTCCGCGCATAGCTTTGATCTCAGCACTCTGCGCCTTGACAATCGCTTTCAGGTCTTCTACTTCCTTGGCCAAAGCTACCCGTGAGGTAGACACATGGTTGCCCTGTCCCAGCTTCACGCTGACTCCGGCATTCACCATGTTTTCTCCTCCGCCGAAGGAGCCTCCTACGCTGAACATGGTATCTTCATTCGGACGATAGAATGCGCCTACCGACACGGCATGGGCGTCTTTATAGTTGCCATAGCCGGCTGCCACATCCCACTTGTCATCAGGGTCAAAGTCCAGCGGATGGAGGGCGGCCAGTGCTGCCGCTCCTGCTCCTACTCTGTCCATCCGGTCTCCCAGTTCATTGACGGCTCCTCCTATGTTGTTGATTGTCTGGTTTGTTTTCCACAGCTGCCCCCCGTTGACGGCGTCAGTGCTGTTTGCGCTGATGTCTCCAGCTGCTACGTTGGTGATTTTCTTGTTCCCTGCGTTGATGCCGCTGTTGTCGATTTTCACGTCTCCCACGGTCAGGGTGTTGGTAGTCACACTGTTCAGGCCTTTGAGATCTTTGGCCATGCGGACTTTCAGGTTGTTGTTGCCGTCGGATACAACACCGAGGTTGTCTTCTGTGGTGAGTTTGTTGGTGTCTGTAATCCCTCCGACTACGTTCACCTGTTCGTTCAGTTTCTTCTTGATGACCGCTCCTGTATCGCCGCCGTATTTCATGCCGTCATTTAGGGTAGCCACTTCTTCTTTAGTTCCATCGGGTTTCTCGTATACGATACGGGTCGTGGTCGTCCCCGGCGCGCCGTCTACTCCGGGTTTGCCGTCACGGGTAACGGAGATGTTTGTTGTTACGCCGTCTTTTCCGTTGATGCCGATTTTTCCGTCTTTGCCGTTTTTACCTGTAGCAACGATGGTTTCGGTTTTCAGGTTCTTGTCCATTTTGACGGTGAGGTTTCCGTTCGCATCGGCAAAGGTTTTGATGTTTTCACCGGAGTATTCGGAGGCGGCTTTTGTCCCTTCTCCTTTGATGGTGACTTTGTCTCCCAGGTTCCGGTGGAATTCTCCGTCGTTGCCGGCAAAGTCCATGCCTTTTTTCGTCAGTTCTTCAGATGTATTGGTAATCTTTTGGTCTACGGCTTTGAGCTGGTCTTCTGTGGCGGCCTGTCCGCTGGTGATGTTGTTCGGATCCCAGGTTTTGTTGGTCAGTCCGTTGACGGTTCCGTCTTTCCCATTGATTTTCACTTTTCCGGCATCGATGTTTCCTGTCGTGCCGTCAATGGTGACTTTATCTCCGGCTTTGATGATGCCTGTTGTGCCATCGATGGATACCTGTTTGGCCGGATCGGTTCCCAATGTGACTTTGTCACCGAGTCCGATAGTATATTCCGTACCGCCGGACGCATTGGGTCTTTCGGTGACAGTTACATTGCTGTCTTTGGCTTTGACGGTCGTATGTTTAGCAGCTTCTCCGGCAACGGTATTCAGTTGGTTTACATTGACCGCGTCTGTGCCGTTGATGCCATCAGCAACATTGGTGATGGTGTTTCCCCCATTGTTGAGGCCGTTCTTGGTCAGGGATACAGGATTTCCGGCCGCGCCGTTATTGATTGTAACGCCGTCATTGTTCATAACCGTATTGCCGGTTGTCACGCTTTCGAGGCCTTTCAGGACTTTGGCGAGGCGGACTTTCAGGTTGTTATTGCCATCGGATACGACGCCGAGGTTGTCTTCTGTGGTCAGTTTGTTTGCGTCTGTAATGCCGCCGATGACGTTCACCTGTTCGTTCAGCTTCTTCTTGATGACCGCTCCTGTATCGCCGCCGTACTTCATGCCGTCATCCAATGTGGCCACATCATGTTTCGTGCCGTCTTTTTCTTCAATAACGAGGCGGGTGATGTTGGTGCCGTCCACACCAGGTTTGCCGTCGCCGCCTTTGATGGTAAGTCCGTTCGCGCCATTGGCACCGTTCAGTCCGATGGAACCGTCTTTACCATTAATAGCGACGGCAGATCCGTCTTTACCCTTGACACCGATCGAGCCGTCTTTACCGGCCGCTCCATCCTTGCCGACAGTGATTTCGTCATTCAGTTTCAAGTCATAAGTAGCCTGTCCGTTATTGTCTGTCTTGGTGATGAGCAGGTTGCCGTCGGTGCGGTTTTCCTGTCCGTCCACTTTGACAATGGTATGCTTTCCTGCCAATTTTTTTACATCATTTAACTGGTTCAGATTGACAGCATCCGTTCCGTCTGTCCCGGCCGCTACATTGGTGATTTTCTGGCTGTTCGCATTGATACCGTTATTTGTCACATAGGTATTTCCGCCTACGGTCAGTCCGTTGTTATTGATGACCGTATTGCCCGCTGTAACGCTGTCCACTTTCACGTCTTTGGCCAGTTTGATATTCAGCGTATCTGTCCCATTGGATACCACGCCGATATTTCCGTCTGTCAACTTAGATGTATCTGCCACGCCGCCGACGATATTTGTCTGTTCGCCTAATTTCCGGGTAAACTTGTTAGCCGCGGCGGCCGCAGCTTTCACATCGCCTGCATAGGCCACGCCTTTATCTACTTCTGAGGTTACCGCATAGAGCTGGCTGCCATTGATGGCATCGGTAGAAGTGGCGGAAATACGGCCGGCCGCCACATTGGTAATTGTCCGTTCTGCGCCTGCCTTACCTACACTTACTGTGGAAGCCGGATTTACTCCTGCGAAATTATGTGCTACACCATTGATTGTTGCGGAGGGTGTCGCTACAGCAGCTGCTGTTTCTGAACCATTGCCGATAGCCACGGCATTTTCATTGGCTACTTTTGTATTATTGCCAAGAGCAACGCCATTCTTCCCTGTCACGGATGCACTGCTCCCCAGAACCATAGCCCCATCAGCAGAAGCTGTGGAATTATTCCCTACCACATAGGCATTATCCGTTGTGACGGTATTCTTATAACCGAAAGCACCTGCCGTACTTCCTTTGACCGTACCGGCAGTAACCTTCTTAATTTTATCGCCATTGGCTTCTGTCGTTTCCGTAATGGTGGCGGAACCAATCGTATTGCCGCCACCGATCGCATAGGAATTATTCCCATAGACTTTGTTATCCGTACCGACAGCCGAAGAAGCTGCACCAGACGTGGTGCCGTCCGTCATGTCAAAGCCCACCGTATTCGCATCGCCGACAGCTGTAGATTTATTTCCGTAAGTCTCCGCCCGACTGCCGAGTGCCAGAGACTTATCGCCCCAACTCCGCGCCATGACGCCGATACCGGTGCTGGCAATCCCCTTCGTCAGTGTATTGACGCCAATCGCCGTCGAACCTGTACCATAAGACTGAGTCATCATACCGATGGCCATACTGGCATTCCCTATAGAAGCAGTATTCACATAATTCTTACTGTCATTGATAGCTGCACTTCCCAATGTCGTCCCGGGATATAATACAGCCAGTTCCCGGTTAAAGTTTTTCTGCACACCGGCGGTCGCCATGTCCGGAATGGCAGCCGTTAGAACAGGTTTTGCCTTATCAATATCATCCCCGCCGATGGCAATGGAAGAATGCCCGATAGATCTTGAGTCAGCGCCTATGGATGTGGATTGGGTACCATAAACTTTAGCCCGGCTGCCGATGGCTACGCCCTGTGAATACTCCGGCTTATCCGCCGGATTAGTTACATCTTTTCTGAGCAGGCAGGCTTCCGCTCCGGCGCCGAGAACCACATCGCCCCGGGAGCCGTAGGAAGCGGCCTCCGCTCCCATGACAACCGCGCCATTACCGCCTAGGGGATGGTTATGATACTGGGAAACCGTGCTCTTCGCCTGGCGGCCGATGACAATATCCCCGTTTTCCGTCGCTGTTGCATTATTCCCGATGGCGATGGTGCTCGCAGTAAACTGATCACTGGCCCGCTTCTGACCTAAAGCCTGGGCCCCCCGTCCTATGGCAACACTGTTTTCAGCAGTCGCTCCTGACTTTGCCTGCAACCCTGCCACAAAAGAATTCACCCCATCAGCCTCTGTCAAGGTTCCGACAGCGGTAGCATGGCCTGCGGTCGCCTTAGCACTGTCACCTATCGCCACGCTGTCACCGCCGGTAGCGGAAGCACCCGGCCCATACTGCGTATTTGCCTCCACCACGCTCGGCATCAGGCATCCGGTAAGGGCAAGAGCACACAGAAATGCATGGAAAGGCAGGCTCTTTTTTTCAGAAGCCACCCCCCCCATTTTTTCCATTGCTACCGGCAATTTCTGAAACCACTACATAGCAGCGCTTCACCCGGCTCCAAATGACTTTGTAAATCTGATTCATAATTTTCCTCCCTCATAAATTTCATCCTTAAAAACAGATGATGGGATATACTCCAAAAACAGGAGTTACCATTCATCAATCAAAATCATTATAGTTCAAAACTCCCATAAATCAAAGAACAATCACTTTTATCAAAACAACCGGCTTCTATTTTATATGTAATGAATTATTTACCGGCTGCGATATGCGAACCGTATATGTCGCGGTAATCACCCTTTTCTTTATTGCCTTCATTATTGACACGGACGCGTTCTACTTTATTCCTGTCATTATCTTCGCCGGAAATACGGTCTACCCGGAAACGATAAGCTTCTCTTACCTTTTCCATCTCAGGACCAAATTCTTCCATAGCTTTACCCATATTTCCATCAACAGGCGCCCCATTCTGCAGCGCGCGGTAAATAATGGCCGCAAATTCATAGCGGGTCATGGTACGATCCCCTTTGAATTCACCATCCGGATAGCCTTCCAAAAGACCTCTGTCCGCCAGTGATTTCACATAGGAATAGGCCCAGTGGTCTTTCGGCACATCGGGGAACTCTACATTCCTTACAGGCTGTCCCGCCATCTGTCCGATGATCTGCCGGAACTGTTCATTTTGCGCTTCCAGACGGGTAACCGCATCTTTCAGGTCAACAATTTCTTTTGCCATAGCTACTTTGGATGTAGACACATGGTTGCCCTGTCCCAGCTTTACGCTGACTCCGGCATTCACCATGTTTTCTCCTCCGCCGAAAGAGCCTCCCACGCTGAACATGGTGTCTTCATTGGGACGGTAGAATGCGCCTACCGATACTGCATGGGCGTCTTTGTAGTTGCCGTAGCCGGCTGCCACATCCCACTTGTCATCGGGGTCAAAGTCCAGCGGATGGAGAGCCGCCAGTGCTGCCGCTCCCGCTCCTGCACGGTTCACACGGGTTCCCAATTCGCCTACTTTATTGGTTACATTTTTTATATCCTGCGTGGAAGCGATGCCGGAAACGGAATAAGTGCTGCCGTCATTACGGGTGAAGTTCAAGGTATTCCCGTCAAGTGCTGCGGATGATGTATAACGATCCTTCAGGCCGGTGATGGTCGCTGTCGTTCCGTCATTATTTATCAAGGTAGCACTGCCTGTACCATTCGCAGCATAGGTAGCCGTGCCGCCGGTTACTACCGTGTCTTTGGCATTGACGGTATATGTCGTCGTATTCCCGGTTTTCTTGGATGTTACGGTTACATTGTCTCCCGCTTCTACCTTTGTCTTTTCAATTCCCAGACTGCTTGTATCGACGGACAGGTTATATCCGACTTTCTTGCCGTTTTCCACTTTATCCGTAATCTTTACTGTCCCGTCCGTAGATTCCATCTTGGGTCCGCTGACAGTGTATTCTTTCCCGCCGTCGGCATTGGTGCCTTCCGTTACGGTTGCGTAATCTCCCGCTTTCACGGTGGTATGTTTCTTTTCCGCCGCTTCTGCCTTGGCTTCCACTTTCTTCAGCTGTGCCACATTGACAGCATCGGTATCTGCCGCACCGGCCGCTACACCGGTGATCTGGCGGGTGATACCTTTGGACGCATCGCCTACAGAAACGGCGTTTGCTGTCGATTTCCATACGCCTGTCGTATCGTTGGAATGATCGGCACCGGAAATATCATAACCGATTTTACCTTTTTCCGTGGACGCCACAGAACCGCTTCCCAGCGCTACCGCATCGGATACAGACGCTTTCGCACCCTCACCCATAGCTATGGAATTTTCTGCAGCGGTTTCTACAATGCCGCCGGAAACAGCAAAACTGTTCCGTGCATTTGCCTTGCTATTATATCCCATGGCGGTAGAATAGTCACCTTTCGCCTCTGACAATCCGCCGCTCGCCAAAGACCAGTTGCCTGCCGCTGTCGTACTGCCACCCATGGCTGTAGAACCGACACCGGTAGCCTGTGTCTTACTCCCCATCGCCGTGGAAGCGATTCCGGAAGCAGTGGTATCTGTTCCCAGGGCGGTAGATGACTGTCCTTCCGCTTTTGTATCACTTCCCAAGGCTACCGACCAAGTCCCGGACGCTTCCGTGTCCTTTCCTAATGCCACGGAGTCCTGCCCGGTCGCCTTCGCCTTATCACCGCCCGCTATAGCATGTGCGCCGCTGGCTACGGATTCAAAGCCGAATGCGGTAGCAGCCCCGCCGGTAGCAATCGTACCGCTGCCCATGGCGGTCTGTGCATGGTTCCCCGCCCCCGGCTGTCCGGAGGGGGCGCCGGCCTGTGTATTGTAACCTAATGCGACCGACTCAAGACTGTAGGCCTTCGCGCCGTGACCGATCGCCACAGTCCCTTGATTTTCAGCCAAAGTACCTGCACCGATAGCAACAGACCCCCATCCCTTCGCCTGCGCATTATTGCCTACGGCAAAAGAGAAGTCGCCCGACGCATTCCCGCCGGTCAGCGCCGTTGCTTTCAGACCGCCTGCCTTGGCAGCCACACCGACTGCCAGCGCACGATCACCGGTGGCACCGTCATTATTATAGTTTTCATCACTGCTGTTGCCCTTCACGGAAAAGAAATGAACTTTCGCAGCATCAGCGGCAGCTTTTACCGCTTTCAACTGTGCCACGTTGACGGCGTCGGTATCTTCTTTCCCTGCCGCCACGTTGGTGATCTGGCGGGTAACTTTCGTATTTCCTGCCGCATCACCGACAGACACAGCGGAAGCCGTCGATTTCCATACGCCTGTCGTATCGGAGTTATGATTTGTGCCGGAAGCGTCATACCCCACGGTGCCCTTATCAACGGAAGCGACAGATCCACTGCCGAGTGCCACGCCGCCTGCCACGGTCACGTTGGCTTCACTGCCGATGGCTACAGCATTCTTCACGCTGGTACTGGTACCGTTTTGAGACGAACCGATGACAACGCTGCCGTCGGCACCTGTCAGTGTTCTCTTATCCCCAAAGACAACAGCGCCATTGGTGTTAGTTACATTATTTTCAGAACCGATGACGGAGACGTTGCTTACCCTGTCTGCCGTATTCTTATAGCCGTCAATCAGATTGTATTTGCTGATATTACCCCTCGTACCTTTTAAAGTATTATTGACACCGACAATCTGGGATGCCTGCGCCCAGTCGGCCGTATTGCCGCCGCCAAGAGCCATTACGGCGCCGCCGGATTCATTGTCTTGGATTGCTTTACGCAATTTCGCCGACATTTCATCAGGTGTATTGGCACCGCTGGCCACGCCGGAAATATTCTTGATAGAATTGGTAATATTATTGCCAGCCCCGAAAATCAAAGAACCGTTGCTGTTTTCCGTCGTATTGGCCAAACCGACAATGCTGTTGGCTATGCCGCTGTATTGGCCATATCCCTTCGTACGGATACTGTTCAGCGACCCGACAACACTGGCCCCGAAGTTCTGCCCCGTATACATTCTGTTAAATCCGCCGGATCCGTTAAAGTCGCCGGACGCAATAGAATAGGCACCCACCATCGTGCCGAAGACAGCCTTGTTATAGCTGTTGCTTCCGATAGTCGTCATATTGACAACTGTGCCTTCACCGTTCGTATTCGCATTGATCGATGTTCCGCCCATTGTACCCGTATAGGTATGTGCGCCGATCTGCACGCTGCCCGTACGGGCATAGGCATTCGTGCCAATAGCAATGCCCGTGGCGACACGGTCTTTATTAATCGGATTGTTATAAGCACCGGATATGGATGCAGGCCAGTTGCTCCGGTCAAGGCCGAGCTCCGCTTCCTGGCGGCCGCCACCGTTTAATACATAGGCCTTCTTGCCGATGGCAATACCGCCAACCAGATCCACGTTGGAAGCAACATTCGCTCCGTCGCCGATGGCGACCGTACTGGTGGAATCGGCCTTGGCACCGCTGCCGACAGCCACGGATCTTATCCCTGTCGCCTGTGCACTGTAGCCACCTGCAAAGGCTCCTTCTTTAGTAGCACGGCTTGCCGCGCCTATGGCGGTAGCGTTCACATCATTAGCCTGTGAGTTGTAGCCGAAAGCAGATCCGCCTTCTCCGGAGACGGAGGAGCGATTGCCCACGACCGTCCCGTTCTTTTTCGTCACATTCGTGCTGTACCCGATAGCCGTGCTTTCTTCGGCATCCTTCTGCACCTTCGCAGCAATACCGGCTGCTGTGGAATTCTTCCCGCCGGCACCGGCCACAGCACTGACCGTACCTTTATTATTTGTCACAGGAGCCACAGCTGTATTTGTCGCATTGACGTGGAAATAAGACACCCCGTCGGCGGTAAACTGCTTAGCCAGCCCCTTTATCTGTGCCACATTCACGGCATCCGTATCTTCGGTACCTGCTGCCACTCTGGTAATCTGACGGGTATTCGCACTATTGCCTACAGATACTGCACCATCAGTTGCTTTCCACGTACTATCATTAATTGTCGATACCGCCCCGGTTGTAAAATCATACCCTGCCCTACCGGACTTGCGCTCTGCGACAGAATTCCGTCCCAAAGCAATCCCGCCTTCCGCATCGACAAAGCTTGATGCGCCTAGCGCCACACCACTTTTAGCTCTTACAGTAGCTTTAAACCCTGCCGCTGTACATTTTCCGCCTTGACACTTGCTTCACCGCCAATAGCCGTTCCATTCTTACCGTCTTTTGTAACACCGGTGTTTTCGCCGAGAGCTACGCTATTTAAAGCCATAACATTTGCTTCATTGCCGATGGCTACACTATTTGTAGCATCGACCTCTCCATTGTAAACCGCCTTTATTTCTCCCGTTGTCGGATCAATCGTTGTCGCTACATTAAAATCACTTACACCAACACGGGCATTCTGTCCAATTGCTACTGCATCTTTAGACGTAGAGCCGATAGTATTATAAAATCCGGCCGCAAAACTATGCTCTCCTCCTACTTTATTGGTATTCCCCACCGTCACTGCCCAACGGGCGGTATTCAGATTGGCGCCGCCAAAAGCGAAAGAATTCATTGAACCCACTTGGTTACTGTTTCCATAAGCAAAAGAATTAATCTCGGAAACAATATTGTTCATTCCATATGCTTGGGAATACATTTTCCACACGGTATTTTGGAGTCCGAATGCATATGTTCCCATAGCATGCACCTTATTAGAATGCCCCACAGCCGCGCTATCATCACCTTTTGCGGTATTACTTTCTCCTATGGCTAAACCTCCCATACCTTGCGCAATATTTCTTGCGCCTACAGCCAATGAACCACCAGCCATTGCTTTATTCCCATTACCGACAGCCATGGCACTATCGGCGTCCGCTATACTATTATAGCCCACTGCCAACGCGCGTTCACCGGTCGTTTTCGCATTTTTGCCGACAGCAGTAGAATCCACCTTTTGGGAAGATGATCCTGTGCCGATGGCAATACCCGGACCATCACCGGACGGGTTAGTCGCCGGCGCGGCATCAGCCATATAACCGCCCATGAGGACTCCCATCCCCACAGCTGCTGTCAGCGCTGTTTTCACCATTTTTCCCGAAGCGTTCTTCGTGTGGTTTTTCGCCAGTTCCGATGTCACCACATAAGCATTTTTCGCCTTACTCCATACGATCTTGTAAACCCTATTCATATTTTCCTCCCAATTTTTAAAGAAAATAAAAATATAAAAGAGCCGTTATGTTTTACCCTTCGCGTTCCGTCTCCCCTCCCCCTGTCATACAATCGGCTTCAGATTTTAACAGATAAATCCCACAGATTACACCAAACTATTTTTCTGATATTTTTTGATAAACATATTTTTATATAATATGACATTATATATCTAAAATAATTATAAATCAACCAAATTGCAATATCAAATCAGACAGTCCCATGAATCGAAATATCAAATTGGTCACACAAATAATTGTTTGTGTCACTCGATTTTATAGTCAGCCCCTGTACCACTTTACCAGCTTCCTCACCACGGCAGCAGATCCTTCGCTGCCGCTCAGAATGACGCCTTACCGTCCGTCATCACTCAGAACGGGGGCAGAAAAAGAATCTTCATTCTATTCTTTTGCATCATTCCCCCAAGCCAGTATCCTCCGTCCGGCTTCGCCGGCCACCTCCTTATAAACAAGGAGGC
>OMCC01001655.1_pt1 | contig 11140 bp, 8 predicted proteins | sample 1674161 | NCBI WGS metagenome assembly OMCC01 (sample SAMEA103958149, study PRJEB25191) | human gut metagenome | biome: human-associated habitat [ENVO:00009003]; feature: intestine environment [ENVO:2100002]; material: feces | place: Germany | collected 2013/2015 | reverse complement strand
TGAGGCGTTGGCGTTGCGTCCGCCTCTGAAATTCGGGTGCGACTGGCGGAAAATCAGCCGCAAAGGCAAGTGCAGGAAAGACTCCGAGAGTACATTCCTGTTAAAATTTTCCGCCGCCACCGCCATGTGTGGTTCCAGAGGAAGACCTATGAGTTGAGCTTCCGCCGCCACCGCTGCTGCTGCTCTTTGTCTCCCTTTTCACCCGGTTCACATTGCTGTACAGGAACAGATCCTGTTTTCCTGTCAGATTCATGCTTCCCGGCCGTACATAATTGGCTGCTGATTTCTCTTTTCGTACACTCTTAAGCTGTGCCTTCATGCCCTGGACAACTGCGATTCCAAGAGCAGCACCAATTACGATACAGACAAGGGGTACTATCGGAGACATAGGTTTTCTTGGAACATCATCCTCGTCAAAAGGATGGCCTGCACGCGCCTGATCGATCAGATCATCACAACACGCTGCATAGATGCGAAATGCCTCTGCATAATCGCCATCTGCAAGGGAATCCAGCATCTGGCCTCCCACATACTGGATACCGGCATCCGTAAATGCCGTGATTCCGTATCCACAGGTGGAGATATGCCATTCCCGTTCCTCCATGCTGACCAGGAACATCAGACCATCCCGGTCTGCGCCGTAGCCGAAATTACAATAATCATAAAGATCATCCGCACAGGCTTCAATGCTGTTGTAACCATCCAGATTATTTACGGTAGCGATCGTCACATCCATCTTCTGGCGTTCACTGAGTTCATCCAGCAGCCCGGTGATCTCATCTGCTTCCGCATCAGAAAGAATATATGCAGTATCTAAAAGCCGTTCATATTCACTTGAAAAACCGTCCGCTGCATAAACAGCAGTGCAGAAAGCGGAAGCCATGAGAAGCACGGCAGCTGCCATTCCGATCAGTTTACATCCTGTTCTTTTCATCTTCTCCACTCCCCCTTCTATATGATCCGTGCCAGCCATAAAAGCCAGCTGACACCATAAGCTGCTATTGCAAACACTGCGGAAAGCCCTATCGTCCAGGTTTTTGCTGCCTTTTTATCTACCGGCAGATCGCCTACGAATTTTCCGCTTTGTCCGTTCATAGCGAAACGGTACTGTTTTCCATTCCATGTTGTATTTAAGATCCAGACCGGATAAAGTGCGTATTTCGCACTTCCGTCATGAAGCCTTACACTGCTCTGTTCTGTTGTCACTGACGTATAGCCGGTTACTGTCGATTTGAAATTATCCTCTGTGGAGCGTTTTACGCGCTCATTCGCACGGGCAATACTCTCCTCTGCTCCAACATCATATTTATCTGCCATATAACCCGCAAGATATGCTGTCTGGAACGGGACTGCCTCTTTAAAATCAAAAGGTTCGATGGATTCCATAAGATCGTCCTCCATCTTCGTCGATCCGTCTACCGGAACCCGTGTAAAACCAATGTTTCCACTGCGTGCTACCATGAAAAACCTTGTTTCCGTATAATTATAGTTTTTATCGCTCCAGCTTCTGACCTTTGTCGCACGATAGCGGATATCCGCATCTGCATCTGTATCAAACAGCCAGAAAGGAACGTAAATGCCCTTGATCTCATCAATATGGTTCTGATCCTTAAAGACCTTCGGAAGGAGCCGTTTTCCTCTCAGATGACGCATCAGGCCAGCCTTTGCCGCCTTTTTATCAAGCTTGAACGGAATCACATAATCCGGCTTTAATGCTCCCGAAAACTGTCCTGTGACAACGATAGGGTTTCCGCAATATGGACACGCAGATGCTGCCATGCTCTCATCTCCAACAATCTCGCCGCCGCAGGACTGGCACTGATAGGTGTGAAGGCCATTTGTCTCTCCCTCACCCCATTCCGTTCCTGCACTGGTGTCCCATACCATTTCATCCGGCTGCTCCTGATTCAGTGCCTCGTCATATCCCTGAAGTGCCTCCATCTCAAACTCCGTATCGCAGTACGGACATTTCATCTTCTGGATCGTGCTGTCAAAGTGGATGGCACCACCACAGCACGGACACTTATATTCCTGTATATTTCCCATACTCCTGTTCTCCTTCCCTTTCTTTTCTCCAGATTCCTAAGGGCGCTGCCTTTCTACGGCAGCGCATCCTCCAGGTCAATAGTTAGGATCCCTTTTTTCTTTCCTAACAATTGTGAAAACTCTGCTTCCAGCGTCTTTTTATCACCATCCGGCAGACTATACGCAGACTTCACTTCAATTGTTTTCCCCGGCATGATCTCAGTCTGCTGTGTTTCAGCGACCGTTCCCTTGGATTTCCCATTCTGCAGCACAGTTGCCGTGTTAAGGCCGATCCCATCAAGAAACACCTTTTCTGACACTGCCCAGAGATAAGAAGTTGCCTCTTTGCCATTATTGGTAAAATCCAGAGTCAGGACCAGGGCTGACTGACCGTCCGCATCCGGCGTAACGTCAAATCCCTTATACCAGATCTCATAATCGTCCAGAACAATGTGATCAGGATCCAAAGGAACCTCTGATGCCTTCTTACAGGCTGCAAATCCAAGAGACATCGCTCCAGCCAGGAGCAGGAGCAGCCAGCGGTGCTGTTTTCGCTTCATATTCCACCCCCTGCTGCCTGTGTTTATTTAAACCATTCTTCATCCGGCTCCGTAAATTCTGCAGCTTTGACCATGGCATCCAGGAAATCCAGTGATTTCTGGAAGTATACAGTTTCATTCTCGTTCAGAACCTTAACAGCCTCTGCCGTTGCCTTCACATCCATATTAGAATCATCTACATAGGTATATGCGAATGCACGATAATAGTTATCTCCGACCTGAAACCGGACATCGGTGCTAAGATAACCTACAAACTTTGTCTGTTTGATATGTGCAGGATAACCGGCAATGGTGTAGTCGGAATATCCTTCTGTCACTTCATAGGTTGCTTGATTGATCGTAGAGGTCATAAGGCCAACAAGTCTGACCGGAATCTCATCTGCCTCGTGGATCTCTGACCGGAGCTGATGCACACAGTAAGAATCCGCAGGCTGTGTCACTTCAGCAGTTACTCCATTGTATTCAAAGCTTTCCGGTAGAGAACATGTAGGAGTTCCCATATATTTACGTCCGCTGCGGTCCTCCTTGCCTTCATAGTCTGTTGCCACCGTAACCGTATCAAGGAACAGATCTCTTGTCTCCTTCAGCTCCTCCACCTGGGCATAGCTGTCATCTCCGGTCCAGAATTTCACCAGCATATAGGTTTCTAATCCATCCTCATATTTACCGAGATCAATCAGATAATCCCAGGATGTAGTTCCTGTTTCAAATGTTCCCGTATAATCCCGGATCGTGATTTTTTCCTTGCCATCCATCTGCTTCTCAAGACTTTCCGGTGTCGTTGCTGTAAGCTGGATCGTCACATGCGCTGATTTATCCTCATTGATCTTCGCTTTATAAACATTTTTCTGCACCGGTGTAACCGGATCTCTTCCATCCCGGTTTTCTACTTCCCATTCTCCTTCCTGTTTTGGAAGATAGAACTTTGCCTGGATCTGAAGCTTCTGGTTCGTCATGGTGATCTCTTCTGCATTTTCCGGTATCTTTGCCTCTGTCTCCAAAGGCTCTGTTTCTTTTTCTGTAGTTTCTTTTGCCGCAGCTTCTGTTTCTTTCGCTGCCACAGCCGTAGTCTCCTGTGATGCCTGAACGGATCCTTTGGTTTCCGCCGGCTTCTTTTCACCGCCACATGCAGTCAGGCTGAGTATCAGCATTGCTGCCAGAGCAGCCGTCATAAATCTACTTTTTTTCATTATCCGTTCCTCCTTTTCCACCGGGATGCACTCTCGCAATTCTAACAACATCATCACTTAATTAGTTCTGTCTCCACCGTCAAAAGGATCTCCGCACTGCGGACAGAATTTTGGTGGATGTGCCGGATCTGCCGGCTCCCAGCCGCATTTGTCACAGCGATACCGGATCGCCTCCGGCTTCTGTGCGCCGCAGTTCTGGCAGAATCTTCCGGTATTTGTCATACCGCAGGAGCAGGTCCAATTTCCACCCTGTGCCATATTTCCATTCTGCATCACATTTCCGCCCTGCATCATATTTCCATTCTGCATCATGTTTCCGCCCTGCATCATGTTTCCATTCTGCATCATGTTTCCGCTCTGCATCATTCCGCCAGCCAGCATTCCTGCACCTGTCTGCAGAATCTTATTTACCATTCCCGGTCCGTCCATCATCTGATCTGCAAGGATACTGGCCGGCATCGGCTGATTTAATAAAACAGCAATGATCTCATCGGACATACGCTGGTATTTCCGGTAATCCGCATTATACTCCGGATGTACCATGCTCTGGCGCCTGTTGCTTGTCAGTCTTCCGACTCCACCAAAACCACCACCGGTCTGCTCATCAACGATCTCCACATCACTGGGATTTAAGCGGAAACGGATCTGGGTAAACCATGGATTTCTTACCCCGATCTCAATGTTAAAGTTATAGGAATAACAGAATCTCGGCGGATTATAACTGACCTCCTTGCCCTGTGAATCCTTCCTCATGATTTCTGTATCTTCTACATCAAGATCCAGATTACAGGAAATCACGTCAGAAAGATTGATAATATCCGGATTTGCCTTTAAAAGGTCTGAAGAAGAGGTCACTACAAAACGTTTTCCCGCTTCGTCAACCATAACTTTCATCCTCTCGCCGATGATACGCGTTGCCTGGAAGCGTTCCAGCTCTTTTCTGTTTTCTTCACGGTAAGCCAGCTGTTCCTTGATTTCCTCTACTGTAGACGATTTCCTCTCAGAAAAGAATGGGGAAAGCTTCGCCGCACAGTCTTTACAGAGATTCCCATTTTCTAATTTCCGGTTGCCAAGAAGACCTATCTTTTCTCCACATACGTCACAGTATTTTTTATCAAAAAATCCCATATAAACCTCCCTTTCTAACAGATGTACTCTCGAAGTCCTGCCTGCACCTGATCTTGTGAGAACATACAGTTCCCTTAATTTTCATGTGCCGCGGTCAGATTCCCTTTCAGGAAACAACCGCGGCCAGTATATTACTGTTCTTAATTTTTAGTTTTTGATATCTCCATCATCAAATGGGTCACCGCACTCCGGACAGAACTTCGGTGGATTTTTCGGGTCTTCCGGCTCCCATCCACACTTATCACAGCGGTATAACGGTGCTCCTTGTGGTTTCTTCGCTCCGCAATTCTGACAGAACTTGCCTTTATTTATGGCTCCGCAGGAACAGGTCCAGCCTTCGCTGTCCGCCGGCTTTGGAGAACCGCATTCCGGACAGAACTTTCCGGTTACTGTTGCACCACATTTACACTTCCAGCCTCCTGCTGGCTCTATCTTCGGCTCCGGCTTCTTTGAACCACACTCCGGACAGAATTTTCCTCGCACCGTTGTTCCGCAGGAACAGGTCCATGTATCACCCTGTGGCTGTTCCGGCGCTGCCGGCTGTGGAGCTGCCTGCGGCTGCTGCTGTCCCATTGCAAACAGGTTCTGGGCATTCATGCCGCCCATTCCGCCAGCATTCATTGCCATTCCCATTCCCATAAACCCTGTCATTGCGCCGGCGCTGTTTCCTGCAGCTGTTTTCATCGCATCGATCTGTCCTCCAACAAGACGGGCAGCCGCTGTTGTCGGATTGGTGGTCATTGCATTTTCTTCCCACTCATTGATCTTCTTACGCTGATCTTCCGGAATACTTAAGGAATTGATATTAAAGGAAAATACCTCAATGCCTCGTTTTTCCTTCCATGTCTTTGAAAGGACTTCATTTAATGCATCAGACAGATCCTGTGTATGAGCCGGAATCTCATAATACTGGACTTTCTTTGCAGACAGTGTAGAAAGTGCCGGCTGCAGTGCTGTCATAAGCTCGCCCTTTAAACGTCCTGCGATCTCTGAGCTCTCATAATCCTGTTCCACATTTCCACATACGTTTGTATAGAAAAGCAGCGGATCACAGATCCGGTATGTAAAGTTTCCGTTGCAGCGGATATCTACAGAAAGCTTATAGCAAAGCTCCTCATTTACGATCACGCGGAATGGAACCGGTGTTGCTGTACCATAAAGGATCTCGCCCATTTCTTTTGTGTTAATGTAATAAACTCTCTGATCCTTTCCTGTATCGCCACCATATGCGAAACGTTTTCCAATAACCTGGAAGGTCTTCTTAACGCTGTCTCCCAGATTACCGCTGAAAATACTGGGCTCTGTGGAAGTATCATAAGTAAATTCTCCAGACTCTGCACAGAACTCAACGATCTTTCCCTGTTCCACGATCAACATACACTGTCCATCTGCAACAGCAATTCCACTGCCGTTGGAAATGATGTTGTCATTACCTTTTGTGTTAGAGGAACGACCGGAGGTTCGCTTCTGACCCTTTGTAACCAGTACATCTTTTCCCATGGAATCACAGTAGAAAAACTCTTTCCACTGATCTGCCAATGTTCCGCCCATTGCTCCAATTCCTGCTCTAATAAGTCCCATACTCATTTCTCCTTTCCATATCACCGGATTTTTCATGATCCAAATCTTTGATCTGGTTTGAATATATCAGATTTTTCACGAAAATATATACTCACCGTTAGTATATTTATCCCTTTTAGGTCAATTTTGGCAAAATACTCACTGTGAGTATACAAGATGTAGTGTCTGTTTTAAATCATTTCATATATATAGTTTATCCTTCTATGGTCATCCGGCCATCCACAGCTGAATCCAGCCACTCATGTTCCCTGAAATACTCCATCAGGATATCCTGACAGGAGGAAGCAATGCAGCGTGGTTTCTGAAGCTGGGATATAGTTTCGTAAGATATACTCAGGAACTTCTCCACATTTTGGAAATGGAAATTCTGCATTCCAACTGTAAAGACCGTATCATCACTGATTTCTCTGCCAAGCTCCTTGCCGCAATAGGTAAAGGAATCAAACTCGCCCCTCTCACGGTTATAACAGAAACGGAACTTTGATGGGATCTGGTAAAACTCCGTATGTCCTAAAAACGCCTCATCCCGGACCATGTAGAGCAGCATCTTTCGCAGCTGGCCTGCCGTCACCTTGAACATATATACACCATCATCATAAGGGAATCCTTCGATCAGGTCTGCATATGTAACAATCGGACCAAGCTTTTCACTCCGGATACTGCCGGAACCGATCAGCATGATATCCACGCCGAGACTTTCCGTAAAAATATCTGCAAACAGGTTTCCAAGCTCTGTTTCCTGCGTCCGCTCCGGATGTGTCAGTTCACGGCGGAAACGGCCAATAATGAAATTATATTTCTCGTCGATCTGCTGTGTGAAACGCTCCAGTACATGCTCTATCATCGGACTTCGCGGACAGTTATCTGCTGTGATCGGTATGCTCCGCCAGGTATATGAATCAATACAGTTTCCGTCGGTGTCAACAATGATATCAAAGCGGCCGATCTGGTCCGTACCGGTACCAGCCTGTGCGATCACAACGCCGTTTTCTTCCACAGCATGCTCCAGAAATGTGTGGGAATGTCCTCCAATAATAAGATCTACACCCCAGGCCGGATCCAGCTGTCTTGCAAGATGCTTATCCTCCTCAAAACCAATATGCGTCAGAATAACCGTAAAATCGATATCGATACTGTTGTGTGCGTTACAGATCTTTCCAATTTCAGCAGCCGCAGCAGCTGTATCCACAAATGCTCCAACTAATGATTCCGATTTCGTCTGATTGATCACATCCTGGGTAATGACACCGATGAACAGGATGTTCATACCGTCCACCCGGAAGATCTTATACGGAGTAAATAATCTGGTCGCCGTATTCTTAATGTAAAGATTCGCATTGATGATCGGAAATCTTGCACATTTCTCGATAAACAGAAGGTGGGCGATCCCGTAATCAACCTCATGATTTCCGATAGTGACTACATCAGGAGCCAGAGCATTCATGATTTCAATCGTAGAAAGCCCTTTGTATTCCGAATCGATGACTGAACCGCGGAACATATCTCCTGCGATCACATACAACGTATTCGGTTCTTCTTTACGGACACTCTCAATATAACCGGACAGCATCGAAACTCCACCAACCAGCTTTTCATCTACCTGTTCTGCAAGAAAATCCCCATGCAGGTCATTTGAATGCAGGATCGTAATTTTTTTGTATGTTTCATGATCGCATCCCCCTTTTTTAATGTTCATCAACTGTATTTACGGTTTCCCCATCATCCATCAGACAATTTTCAAATACAATCCGTTCCATACTCAGGCTGTCTGTCTCAGCTAAAAAATCACTGTAGGTATTCTCCTTAAACTCACAATTCTTAAACAGGACTTTATATGAATTCGGAGCCGATATAAATGGAAAATACCCTGCATCAGAATGATTTCCGGAGATCAGACAGTCCTGAAGAAGTATATTATAGCAATCCTGGAAGGAAAACATATTATATTGCTTGCTGTCCCGGAATGTACATTCCTGAAATCTTGCTGCAGTTACATTGTCCAGTTCAAGAAGTCCGTAAGTACAATCAAACAGCTCTGTTCCCTCCACATGCAAAGCTCTTGAGTTATGTGCCTCCACACCGTAAGTTCCGCTTCCATACAAATGACAGTCATCGATCATGACATTGTTTGTCTCACTCAAATAAATCACACTTCTGGTACAATATCCCGGTTCTACCTCATGGCCACAGGTCAGTCCACGGACCGTAATATTGTCGCAGCCTTCAAAAGCCAGTACTTTTCCATAGGGTGATGCCGTGCTGACCACGACCTTTTCACCATTTGCTGCTTCCATGCAGAAGTTATGGAGATCTTTGATCGTATATTCCGCCGGTTCATCATAATACGAAATCGCATCCAATTTAGGATTCTGGATTTCTGTATCATCAAGACTGGAAAAATTATATTCTCCCCCTTTTAGAATGACCTTCGTCCTGTCCTGGATCGCTTCCACCAGTTCCTCCACCGTTGATACAGTAACAACATCCAGATACTGATACTCACTACGTTGTTCCAGTTCCTTCGATCCTTCCCGCATATAGATTCCGTTATATGTATAATCCGATGTCATGCCATAATACTGTTCCCGGTATTGCAGCACATTGTCCTCCAAAAGAGTCACTGTACGGCGTATTTCCGATTCATCCATTCTGTTTTTTAAGCGGGCAGCCGGCTGATCCTCTGTGGTCGTTATTTCTTCCTCAAATGCCATACCATTGATCGTTGTTGTTCCTTCATTTTGGCAATGATAATAATCTGCATATAGCTGGTCACCTTCTGAATAAATGTGGATCTTAGATTCCTCGCCTTCATCCCCTGCTAAATAATATGGAGTTCTAATCGGCGTATCCCCTGCATTCTCACGTTCCCCATATTCATAACCAGCAAGTATCCATTGTCCGCAAAACCGGTTTTCTTCTGCGATTTCTTCTGACTGGGATTCCATCACAGCTTCTGCTTCTTCTGACTTCTGTATCGGTACTGCACCAAAGGTCTGCTTTGCCGGTTCTGCCGGCTCTGTTATATTCTTTGAAGTACATGCACTCAATGCCAGCGCAAAAAGCATGCACAAAAGGATTCCTGTCTGTTTTCTGATATGTATATTTTTCATAGCACTCACCTCTTAATTATTTCCAAACTACAAATTGTTCACGATTCTCCTGAATATAATCCCAGAGAAGTGAGATGATCGCATCTTCCGCCGCCTCATATCCATCGGGAAGAGAATCCCCGGATGCCATGATCGATTCGCCTGACTGGTATTCAATGAGCAGTCTAAAGCTTTTCTCCTCTTGTTCTGATGAAGCAGGATAAGTTTCCCCATTCCATTCCGCCAGGTGGAACCTTTCTACAATCTCCTGTAATTCTTCATACGGCAGCTTCGGGACTTTTCCGTAAAAGAAATACTCCACTTCACCAATCGGTTCAAACTGATCTATATTGACAATATCCGCATACAGGTAATCGGCTTGGGGATCATCGTTTCTTTTTTCAGATCTCCACTCAAATTTCTGCGCCTGATCCTTTGAACAGACATAAAACGAAAAACCGTTGATCCTGTTATCCTCGATCATCTTCGGATACTGCTCCTGATACCACTGCTCAACGACGGGATCGATCAGGGAATTTAACTCAGAAAAGACCTTTCTCTGATTCTTTGGAAATGCATTATTTCCAGATGCAGAAATGAATGTTCCGTCCGTAAACATAACGTGAAATGAAAAACTGCTGCCATCCAGAACCATACTGTCATTTCCCCTGAATTCATTCCATTTTCCCACATCATAGGTTTCAAGGATCTTTTGCACCTGATCCATCAGAGAAGCATCCATCATCTTCTCATATTCGTACTGATATTGAAGCTCCAGCTGAACTCTGGTTCCTTCATTCTCCCGGGTCATGGTTGTGTAAGAAACTAAAGGGATCATGCTTCCGCTTTCCCGGAATGAAATCTCCTGTATATCGGTGATCGCCACCGGCGCTTCTGTTGTGATTTCTACAGGGCTTTGATCATCTGACCACTTTTTGCACCCGGCAAGTAAAGTTGCCCATGATGAAAACGTCATAAATATGATCCACCCTTTCTTTTTGATCTTGATCATTACCACCTCACATTCACGCAAAACTTACCGCGTTGGCAAAGGCTGATCACAATAGATGCATTTGCTGGCTTTTCCCTGGATCACCATATTTTTTCCTCCGCAGCATGGACATGTAACGGTGATATAAACATTTGCTTTCACAAGACGCTGGTCTGCTGTCAGCTCCACAAACCGTTTTTCATAGTCGATATGGAGATTCTGCAGGTATCCCATTTTTAACAGCTCATCGATCAGCTTAACTGCACTTTTACTGATCTCCTTCGATAATTTGTCAAATGTAACACTGGTCTCCCGGTAATACGCAAACCAGTTGCCGATCCGTTTTGCCTTATAACACCGCCAGATTTCTCTTATAACCAGCAGGATCGGCGTAACACTGCCAAGCAGCAATGCAAATAGCACTCCGTTATCAATGGCACCTTTTTTAGTAACATAATCCGGAACCATCGAACCAATGACAATTGTAAAAAAACCACATATCCCAAGGATCGCTCCCTGCCACGGTCTCGGTCTTGTTGTTTTTTTTGTAACATACGGATTATTCATTCTCATTTC
>OMCC01001650.1_pt1 | contig 11180 bp, 7 predicted proteins | sample 1674161 | NCBI WGS metagenome assembly OMCC01 (sample SAMEA103958149, study PRJEB25191) | human gut metagenome | biome: human-associated habitat [ENVO:00009003]; feature: intestine environment [ENVO:2100002]; material: feces | place: Germany | collected 2013/2015 | reverse complement strand
GTGCCGCAGGGCACGGGCAGAATCAGGTCCTCGCCCTTGGAGCCGTCCTTATTGTCGCCCAAACCCATGGTGCCGCTGCCGGCGACACGATGCGGCATGAAACGATAGTCGAGCAGGCTGGTGGCGTTACGGTCGGCCACGAACACCACGGAACCACCGTCGCCGCCATTGCCACCGTTCGGGCCGGCCAACGGCTTGTATTTCTCACGACGGATGCCGGCCGAACCGTTGCCCCCATCGCCGCCCTTGACATGGACGGTTACTCGATCCACAAAATCACTCATATTGATTACCTTACAAAAAAGCCGCGTCCTTACGGGCGCGGCTTGAAAAAAGCTTGACGCTATATCGCTCAGGCGATGACGTCGACAACCTTGCGGTCGCGACGCACACCGAACTTCACGGAGCCATCGGTGAGGGCGAACAGCGTGTGATCCTTGCCCATGCCGACGTTGTGGCCCGGGTGGAAGTTGGTGCCACGCTGGCGAACGATGATGTTGCCGGCCACGACGGCTTCGCCGCCGAACTTCTTCACGCCGAGGTATTGCGGGTTAGAATCGCGACCGTTGCGAGAGCTGGACGCACCCTTCTTATGTGCCATGATTCATGGTCCTTTCTATAACTCAGGCAATCGCCGTGATCTTGACGATAGTCAGCTTCTGGCGATGACCCTTACGGCGAGCAACACCAGTCTTGTTCTTGTACTTCTGGATGCTAATCTTCGGGCCCTTGGCTTCGTCGTTCACAACCTCAGCCTTGACGGACACCTTGGCCAGATCGGCGGCGGCAAGGGTGACCTTGTCACCATCGACAACGAGGGAGACCGGGAATTCCACGGTATCGCCCTTCTTAGCGTCGAGACGGTTCACGAGGATGACGTCGCCAACCTCGACCTTTTCCTGATGGCCACCGGCCTTCACAATCGCGTACATTATCGTTCCTTTTATGTTTTGGAAAGCTACCTTGCCTAACACGCACCGAGCTTGCGGTCAGACACCGAGTTTCGAATCTACACCACCATGCGGACTAAATCAAATGATTTTTGCCCGCGTGTCAAGCACGACACACCTGTTACTCTTCCGCTTACTCTTCCGCCGTGTTGTTGGCAGCGACGGCAGCGGCGGCAATCTGAGCCAGTTTGGCTTTGACGTCGGCGCTGGAACCAGCCGGTTCGGGAGCGGGAGCGGTGCCGCGACCGTGCTTGTTGGTTTTGACGAACGGGTCGCCACCGCGAAGCGCGTAGGGATCGTCGTAGTCGGCCGAAACGGTCGGCTGATCATGCAGGATGAAACCACGGCCCTTGCAGGTCGGGCATTCCTCGGAGAACGCCTCGACCAGACCCTGGCCGATGCGCTTGCGGGTCATCTGCACCAAACCGAGCGAGGTGACTTCGGCCACCTGATGCTTGGTGCGGTCGCGTGCCAAGCATTCGACCAAGCGGCGCAGCACCAGATCGCGGTTGGCGGGCATGACCATATCCACATAGTCGATCATCACCATGCCACCGATATCGCGCAGGCGCAGCTGGCGGGCGATCTCTTCAGACGCCTCCAGGTTGCAACGCGTCACCGTTTCTTCCAAGGACTTGCCCTTGCCGATAAAGCGGCCGGTGTTCACGTCGATGGTGGTCATGGCTTCGGTGCGATCGATGACAATCGAGCCGCCGGACGGCAGGTAGACCTGACGTTCCATGCCCTTACGCAGCTGGGAGTCGATGGACCACTTGTCGAACACGTCCTTGCCTTCATGCTCGGCCGGGTCCCACTTCTCCAGCTTGTCCTTCAGGTCGGGGGCCATGGTGTCAAGGTATTCCTCGATACGGTCGTAGACCTTGTCACCTTCCACGATGAGCTTGCTGAAGTCGTCGTTGAAGATGTCGCGCACCACGCGGATGGCCACGTCGGGCTCGCCCTGCAGGAGCTTCGGGCGCTTGCCGTGCCAGAATTCCTCGCGCTTGGCGTTGATGCGCTCCCACTGGCGGACCAGTGATTCGAGATCCTTGACGATGGCGTCTTCGGATGCGCCCTCGGCTGCGGTACGGATGATCACGCCCATGTCTTTCGGGGCGATCTTGGAGACGATGTTCTTCAGACGGCTGCGTTCGCGCTCCGAAAGCTTGCGGCTCACGCCGGTCATGCCGCCGGATGGCACGAGCACCAGGAAGCGGCCGGCGAGCGTGACCTGAGAGGTCAGGCGGGCACCCTTGTGGCCGATCGGGTCCTTAGTGACCTGCACGAGCACCGGGTCGCCGGACTTGAACGCCAGCTCGATGCGGCGCGGCTGGCCTTCGAGACGAGCGGCATCCCAGTTGACCTCGCCGGCGTAGAGCACGCCGTTGCGGGCCTGGCCGATGTCCACAAATGCGGCCTCCATGCTGGGCAGCACGTTCTGCACGCGGCCAAGGTAGATGTTGCCGACGGTCTGTACTTCCTGAATGTCGGAGACGTAATGCTCGACCAGAACATTGTCTTCCACCACGGAAATCTGGGTGTGATGTTCCTTCTCACGCACCACCATCAGGCGGTCCACGTTCTCGCGGCGTGCGAGGAAGTCCTGTTCCATGAGCTGGCTCTGGCGGCTGCGCTCACGGCGGTTGTCACGGCGGCGCTGCTTCTTGGCCTCGAGACGAGTGGAGCCCTCCACATCAGTGATCTCGTCGATGTACTGCTGCTTGCGGGAGCGTCGGACCAGCGGCTGTTCGCTGTTCTGACTCTGGTCGTCGGTGCCCTCGCCGTTCTTGCCGCCACGACGGCGACGGCGACGGCGAGTAACGGTCTGCTCCTCATCGTCCTCATCGCGATCACGGTCATGATCATCGCGATCGTCACGACGGCGGGAACGCGTATCTTCGGCATCGTTCTCGGCGGTATCGTGCTCGCCGTTGGCACCGGTTTCGCCGCGTGAGCCGCGACGGCGGCGACGGCGCGAACGGGTGCGGGTGGCGTCGGATTCTTCGTCGCCCTCCTCTTCGGCAATCGGCGAGTAGGCGATATCGTCCAGCTCGAGGTCTTCCTCAATCTGCTCGACTTCGGCGGCTGCACGGCGCTCCTGGGCGTTCAGGCGGCGGGAGCGACGGGAACGGCGGGAGTCCGAGGTGTCGTCGGCGTCGAAATCGTCGTGATCGGCGTTGGTATCGCCGGACGCGGCGTCACGGGAAGCGTCACGGTCGGCGGAGGCGCGGCCGCGATCGTCGCGGCGACGGCTGCGCGGCTGCGCGTCGTCATCATCGTGGCTGCGCGAGCGGCGGGAGCGACGCGACGGACGTTCGTCGTCGTCAACATCGTCATCACGAGTGTCAGCGGTATCGTGCGCATCCACAGCGGCGGGCAGTACCGGTTCCTGGAAGAGCAGGGACGTCATCGGCTTGCCGCGACGCACGGCCTCGTGGCCAGAGGGCAGGGATTCGACCGCGTCGAACAGGCGCTCATCCGGGGTGTCCTCGTGCGTATCCGCAACTGCACGGCGAGAACGACGGCGAACCGGACGGTCCTCGTCATCATCATCCATATCCATAGACGCACGGCGAGAGCGGGAGCGAACCGGCCGATCCTCGTAGTCATCATCGTCGGACTGGCGGGAGCGAGAGCGGCGGCGAACCGGGCGGTCCTCGTCGTAATCGTCATCGTCCACAACCGAACGGCGGCGGGAACGTGGGGCGTCATCGTCATCGAAATCATCGGCACTGACAGTGCGGCGCGAACGACGAGGACGATCATCCTCGCTATCCGAGTCGGCCACTGCGGAAGCGGCGCGGCGCGAACGGCGGCGGGTTGGACGTTCGGCGGAATCCTGGGAATCGCTGGATTCATCGGAATCGCTGGAATCGGCTGACTTGGAATCGGCCGCAGTGCCGGCATCGGGAAGCGCGGGGGCTTCGAACAGCGGGGCGCGTTCCTGCACTTGCAGTTCCAGAGAAGCGCCGGCAGCACCGGTGCCGCGGACCACGCGGCGGCCGCCACGACGACGGCGAACAGGTTCGGCGGGCTGGGAGGCGGCGGCAGGCGCAGCGTTCACGGCTGCAGCCGAATCGGCATTGGATACGGTTGAATTATCGGTTCCGTCGTTGACGAAACCTTCACGGTTGTCAGTGGGCACAATGCTCCTCGCGGCGCGCTGCATCACGACGCCTATTTCCAGGCCTATACGCTTGTCTCACACCACGCTCTCACCGTGGCCGCACGAAAACGCGCCGCGTAAAGGCAACTTCGTCTCAAGTCTGTCCTGCGGGTGGCGGACACCGGCGCTTGCGTTGTCTCATTCTCAAGAGCCGCAAGGGGATCGACGCCATCTCGCACGCTGATGGTTATGCAGAACCACCATCCTTTAGTATGCCACATATTTTGTGCGGGCGTGGCCCGGCGAGGCTGACGTTCTCTCGGCTCCCCTCCCCCGCGGTGACAGCTCCCCTCAGGGAGGGGAGCTAGAGAGGTGTCAGACCAGCCAGTCGGTAAGGATTGCGGCCATGGCGGTCAGGTCGGATTCAGGCACCTGCTCGTCGTGCTTGTGAGCCAGCAGCGGATCGCCGGCACCGAGGTTGACGGCCGGGATACCGAGCTGAGAGAAGCGTGCCACGTCGGTCCAGCCGAGCTTGGCCAGCGGGTCGCGGCCAGTGCGCTCCTTAACCAGTCGGACCAGATCCTGGGCGAGCGGGGCGTTCAGGCCCGGGCGCGCGGAGGGGCTTTCGTCCTTCATTTCGATGCCGTAGCCCTCGAACACGCCGCCGGTAGCCACATGCTCGCCATTGCCGAGTTCGGCACCGGCGTCCGCGCCCATCATCAGAGCCTTGGCCTCGGCCAACGACTTGTCCGGGGCGAAGCGGTAGTTGACGTGTACGCGGCATTCATCCGGAATGACGTTCGTGCCTTTGCCGCCGGAGATCAGCGTGGCGTTGAGGCCCTCGCGATAATCGAGCCCGTCCACGTTCACGGTGGCCGGCTCGTAGGCGTTGAGTCGGTTCAGAATGTCGGCCGCCTTGTGGATGGCGTTCTCCCCCATCCATGCACGGGCGGAGTGCGCGGCCACGCCGTGGGTTACGACGTCGAAGCGAATCGTACCGTTGCAACCGCCCTCGATGCCGCTGTTGGTGGGCTCGCCGATGATGGCGAAATCGCCGGTGATCCAATCGGGATGGGCCTCGACGACTTTGCGTAGGCCATTCTTTTCGGCGACGACTTCCTCATGGTCGTAGAAGACGTAGGTGAGGTCGACTTTCGGGGTGGTTTCCGGCGTGCGGCCGTCGAGCGTGGCGGCGAGGTAGAGCATCACCGCGTCGGAGGCCTTCATATCGGTGGCACCGCGGCCCCACAGCACGCGGTCTTCGGGATGAGCGTGGGCGATTTCTTCGCGAATCAGCGAATCGCCGGGCTCCAGCCACTTTGGTGGGAAATTGTCGATGACCGGCACAGTATCGAGGTGCCCGGCCAAGATCACACGGCTCGGCTTGCCGAAGTCGGTGCTGGCCACCACTGTGTCGCCGTGACGGCGGACGGTCAGGTGCTCTTGCTCGTTAAGGAAGGCCTCGACCTCGTCGGTGAGGGGGCCCTCGTGGTCGGACACGGAGAAGTTCTCCATGATCTGGGTGAGCAGGCCGTTCAGCTGCTCGGCAGTGGATGCGGTGCGGTTCAATTCAAGCGTCATGTGAACAGCGTACCGCGTGGGCGGCGGGCCCAGCACACTCACTACATGAGATTTTGCGGCCGAATACATTTTTATGTGCCACACTGGGGTGGCGAAAGGGAGGATTATGCCAGGTCTAATCAGCGCCATGCAAGGCTTCTGCGTTATCGGCATCGTAATCGCGGTGGGATATGTTGCCGCACGAATGCGAATCGGCGGGCCGTCCGCTCAGATGGTGCTCAACCGGTTCTCCTTCTTCGTATCGAGCCCGTGCCTGATGTTCGCGATTCTCTCCAAGGAGCCGATTTTCGACATCTTCCACCCCTCGATTATCGTGGCGTTCTTCTCCGCCGTGCTGGTAGGCGTGGTGTTTTTGGTGCTCAACCGTATGTTCTTCCACCTGAATGCCCCGGACGCCACCATCGGTGCCCTGAATTCGCTGTACCTCAATTCCAATAACATCGGCCTGCCAATCGCCACCTACATTCTGGGCAATCCGGCTCTTGTGGCACCGATTCTGGTCATGCAGCAGGCCATCTTCACACCGGTGGGCCTGACAGTGCTGGACGTGACCACCAAGGGCAAGGTCTCCATCAAGGAAATCGCCAAGCAGCCACTGCATCAGCCGCTGCTTATCGGCTCGCTGCTGGGCATTGTGGTCTCTGCGATTTCCGCTAAAAGCGGCTGGTTCCCAGTGCCGAAATTCATTTTCGACCCGATCGACATGATCGGCGATTCGGCTGTGCCAATGATCCTGATGGCGTTCGGCATGTCCCTGCACGGCACCAAGCCGCTACAGCAGAAGGGCGATCGCCCGGCCATCTTCACGGTCGCGGTCCTCAAGAACATCATCATGCCAATTATCGCGTTCCTGCTCGCCTACTTCGTGATGGGCTTCCGCGGCTCCGAGCTGTACGCCTGCGTGGTACTCGCCGCTCTGCCCACCGGCCAGAACGTATACAACTACGCGGCCCGCTACAACGTGGGTCTCACCTTCGCGCGCGACGGCATTCTGATGAGCACCATGACCAGCCCGGTGTTTATCGCGATCATCGCGGCGCTGCTGTCGTGATGGGTGCGCAGAGAAGCGTTCTCAATAGTATCCGTGCGCGCAAATGCACAGATATCGCACAAACGAACATTTGCTCATCCGCATATTTGCGGTGATTTCAGCGTTTCTACGTTCGATTTGCGTATACGAAAGTACGCACAGTTGTTATTGAGAACGATTCGCTGCGCAGCTCGGCTCAGTCATCAGCCCGATAATCGGCCAGATTCAAGCTGGCCGCCACATGATTGGACGCGAACGCGCCGATGGAAACCAGCGCATAGCACAGCACAAGCCCGCCGAAGAAGCTGTCCAGCGTGGCCGGTTCGGTCATCGAAGCGGCGAACAGAGGGGCCATAAGCAGCATGGAACAGCCGCCGGCCACGATCACCACGATGTTGAGCGGGGTGAGTACCTCGATGAATCGCGCACGGTTCAAGGTCTTGACATCAGTGCCCTCCAACACCAGCATGCGATATTCGCCGGCCTGATCGTACACGCTGCCGGCCTGCATCACACCGGAGCTGACCGCGGCAAGCACAGCGGCGAACACGAGCGTCAGAATGCCGCCGGTGCCGATGTCGCGAATGAACACGGTGAACGGGTCGTTGGCGTCATCGACCACGGCGGCCGATCCGAAGAATCCGCAGATCGACGTGATGCCGGCGATAAACACGGCCAACGCAATGCCGGACACATTGCGCCAGGCGCGCTTAGGGTTGTCGAGAATACGGCGCATGGCAATCATCGTGGCCGCATCCTTGGGGCGCTTGGCCTTGGCCTTGGCGCGAGCGGTGATCACCCACGTGCCGATAAGATTCACCAGCGCGAAGCACAGCAGCATGAAACCGATGATCACGCCGTACATCACCGCCTGGCCGGCCTGAGCCAGCATGGCCGGGTTCTTGAAGACGATCATGGCCACCACCACGACTACCACGAACAGCACCATACGGGTGCCTGAGGGCAATGCGGTGGCGGTGCGCGAGGTGACACCCAATGGGGTGATTGCCACGCGGCGCAAGGTGACCAGCGACGATATCAGCGCCAAGATGGCCACGCCCGCCAAGGTGATTACCAGCGCCAGCGGGCCGACCCATAGCTGTTCGAAGGTGAACCGCTGCTCCTGGAAGGGAATCAGCATGACTGCCGGCATCAGGGCGCAATAGCCGGCAATGCCGATAAGCGCGCCGATCAGCGCCTGTCCGGCGGCGTCAAGCGCGGTGAGACGCACCACCTGACCGGTGGTCGCGCCGGCCAGACGCAGGGCGGCGAGACGGGCGTCGCGGCGGGATGCGGCCAGTCGTGCGGCGGAACCGGCGAGCGCCACGAACGGCACGACGAGCAGCATGCAGGCGAATACCGCCAACGCCACATAGGCGGTGGAGAATTGGGCCAGGCTCGTCGGGTCGCTGATCTGCCGTTTCCACGCGGCCACCGTATCGGGCCGGCAGGCACCGAAGTCGAACGCGCAGGCGACGGTATGATCGGCCGAAGCCCGCCAGATGAAACCGTGTACGCCGCCGAGCACGGTGAGGAAGATGGTGGTGGCTGCGGCGAAGGCGATGATTGCCAGCATCGAGGTGTGGCCGGCGCTGCCGCGCAAGCCGGGGCGGTGAAACAGCCGCCAGAGGGCGAACGTGCTCATCGCGCGCCTCCTGCGGTGGTTTCGCTCCCGCCGGCTGGAGCTGCCGAGCGTAGCGAGGCTGAGGGTGGTTCAGCGCCCTCGGGCCACCCCCAGTCAGCCTGCGGCTGACAGCCCCCGCCAGCGGGGGCGGAGTTGGGGTTGGCGTCTGTCTGGTGCAGACGGCCGTCCTGCATCATTACGGTACGGCCGCAGAACGAAGCGACGTTGGGGTCGTGGGTGACGACGACCACGGCGGAACCGTTGTCCCGCGCGGCGGCCATGAGAATGCCCATGACCTCGCGGCCGGTGGCTTGGTCGAGCGCGCCGGTCGGCTCGTCGGCGAAGACCACGGCAGGTTTGACGGCGAGTGCACGGGCGATGGCGATGCGCTGCATCTGTCCGCCGCTCATCTCCCCCGGCCGGTGCGTGGCGAGCGCGCGCAATCCCATGCGTTCCAGCCACAGGATCGCCGTGTCGGTGGCGGTGCGGTAGGGCATGCCGTCAAGCATCATCGGCAGGGCGATGTTTTCGACCGCCGGCAGTTCGGGCAGCAGCTGGCCGGACTGGAAGACGAAGCCGAAGCCGTTGCGGCGCAGTTTGGTGCGCTCGGCGTCGCTCATGCGGCTCAGGTCGGCACCACGGAAGATGACGGTGCCGGCGGTCGGCTTAATGATGCCGGCGAGCGCGTGCAGCAAAGTGGATTTGCCGGAGCCGGACGGGCCCATCACGGCTACCGTCTCGCCCTCCCGGAGCGTGAAGTTCACGTGGTTCAGGGCGAGCGTGTGCATGGTCGGCATGGCGAAGCCGGGCTGGGCTGGCTGGGATGGCTGGCCGGCCTGAATGGCACCCGGTCCGGCCGCAGCGGGATTCGCCGACGCATAACCGGCTCCCGTGCCGGCTGGCATCACGCCGGTGACGCCGTGCCCTGCCTGTGCGCGGGCCATGCTGGCGGTGTAGTCCATGACCAGGTCGTGCGCCTCGATGACCGGGGCCCACTGCTGGGTGTGCGATGCCGGCTGCTGGAACTGTTGGGGTTGCTGAGACTGCTGAGGCTGAGCCGCCGGTCCCGACGCCGGCTGAGGCTGCTGCAATTGCGATGCTGCTGTGTTCATACTCCCGAGCGTACGGAGCGAACGCCCAGCCGACCATCGGGCTGCGGTATGAACCTTTCTGGATCACCGGCCCGCTCCTCATCCGCAAGGATTAGAGATACGCAAATGATTAATGACCGGCAACCACTATTCGGTGCCGGTCATTATGAGCATTGCATTCAGGCGCTACGCGCATTATTGCGCGGTAGCCAACTCGTCCAGGCGGGCGGCGAAGCGGGGCCAGTCGGTCTTCATGGCGGTGAGGAGCTTGCGGTTGGGCACGTCGTCAATCGGGACCCAGCAGATTTCCATGCTTTCGTCGTCGTTTGCCTTGGGCTCGACGGTGTGGCCGGGCTTTTCGAAGGCAAACACGGTGGTGTAGGCCCACGGGCCGTGGTCCTCGCGGTAGGAGCCGACTACCTCGATGTCTTCGGGAGTGATGTTGGCTTCCTCATAGCTTTCGCGCAGCGCGCCCTCGATGGGCGATTCGCCGTCCGCGGTGGCACCGCCGGGAATACCCCACGTGCCGCCTTCGGCGCTCCACGCGGCGCGATGTTGCATGACCACGTGGGTCACCTTGCCACTCACCGGGTCGCGACGAGCCAGCAGAATACCGGAAGCACCGTTGGTGCCCCAATGCTTGCGGCCGCAGGCGCAGTCCACCCAGCCATCGCCGGGCTGGTGTACGTTTTCGACCGGCGGCAGAATGCCAGCGTGCTGGTTGCCCGATGCCTTGCTTTCCGGTTCCAGTTCACCACGGCCGACATTCCACAGGTCAGTCCACGTGATGCCCAGTTCGCCGGCCAGATGCCGGGCCAGCGGCAAGCTGAGGCCGATGATGCCGTGCGGATCGCCCTCAATACTGTCGATGAACGCACCACCGAAGCCTTCCAGCGTGAACGATCCGGCGACTTCCAGCGGCTCGCCAGTGGCAATGTACCGTTCGACGTCGGCATCGGTGAATTCGCCGAAATGGACTTTGGCGTGGCTTGCGCCGCGCACGGTACGCCCGGTCGCGAAATCGATCAGGCAGTGGCCGGTCCACAGTTCGCCGGTCGCGCCGCTCATGCGCTTCAGTCGTTCGCGGGCCACGGCTTCGCTGTGCGGCTTGCCGTAGCATTCGCCGCCCAAGAGGAACATCGAATCACAGCCGAGAATCAGCGGGCCGACTGTCGCCTCGGTCAGTCCCGGCTGTCCGGCAATAGCGGTGGCGATGGGTTCGGTGACGGTCGGCATATCGATGCCGGAGAAGTCGCGCGTGGTGGCGATTTCCGCCTTGGAATAGTCAATGGGCTTGCCAGCGGCGGCTTCACGCAAGTCTTCGACGGCAGCTTCGCGTTCCGAATCCTTGATTTCCTTGGCCTTGAGCGGGTAGGCGATCACGCGGTCACCGGTCGCAGCGGCGGCAGTATCGGCCACATCACGATACGCACGATGAACGGCCTCGGCCTTGGCCGCGGCCAGAATCATCACGCGCTGCTTGATGCTCAAATCGTCGACGGTGACGCCTTCTTCACGGGCGGCCGCTTCCAGCGCAGCAGGCTCATCCACATGCGAGACGCGAATTGTGGGGCAGATACCCGCCGAATACAGCACGTCACGGCGAGGCTTGGACTTGGAAGCAAGAATTAGTGGAATGGGCATGACTTAAGTCCTTATGCTCCCGCTGGCGGGAGCTGTCGAACGAAGTGAGACTGAGGGTGGTCTCTGCCGGTATGGCGGACCACCCTCAGACCGCCTGCGGCGGCCAGCTCCCGCCAGCGGGAGCCTTCTCCTCGACTTAGCGACGCTCGATTTC
>OMCC01001629.1_pt1 | contig 11319 bp, 7 predicted proteins | sample 1674161 | NCBI WGS metagenome assembly OMCC01 (sample SAMEA103958149, study PRJEB25191) | human gut metagenome | biome: human-associated habitat [ENVO:00009003]; feature: intestine environment [ENVO:2100002]; material: feces | place: Germany | collected 2013/2015 | reverse complement strand
AGCAGGCACAAGCCCCCATTGCCGACGCCAAGCGAGCCCATCAGGCCGTGACGGCAGAGGCCGATGCCGCGCGCGACGAGCTGCAGACCGCAAAAACCGCCGCCGCGACGCGCCAGCGCGAACTGCGCGAGAAGATCGCCGCCGAGGACAAGGCACGCCGCGACCAAGAGCAGAGCATAGCCAACGCCCAAGCAGATGCCGCGCATGCGCAGTCGATTATCAAACAGGCGACCGAGGTGCACGACCACCCAGAGATCACTGAGTCGCTTGCAGGATCCTTGGCCCGAGACAAAGCCGAACACGCCGAGACCGAGCGAGAAGTCGCCCAGCTCGAGGCCACCGAGGACGCGGTGCGCGAGCGTACCCGCGACTCACGCATCAAATTCACCGGCGCCATCGTCTGCATCGTCGCCGCAATCCTGGTGATCATCCTAGTCTGGCTGTTCGCGAGCAAGTAAACCAGCTGCCAAAAAACGCTCAACGCAGTTGCGGTGAGATAGTTCCTGTTTAGCCCTCAAAAAGCCAATTCAAGAACTATCTCACCGCAACTTATTTAGATCGACGCAAGGCAACCTATCCCTCTTGCACCGATCTCATGACATAAGGACTGTCCCCAGGTGCCGGCACAAAAGGAACGTCCCCAAGTGCCAAGTGCCCAATGACTACTCAACAACCACGGCAACACCGATGTAATGGCAGAGTCAGCGAGCGGGTCACATTTGAGACAAGGTGACGTGAAACGAAAGGGCGCTGACCTTCTGGTCGTGCCCTTGAAGTTGAACGTCAGATTGTCCAAATGCGGCCCGCGCAGCGTCGACCGGTTACGGCGTTTGTAAAACGCCGTAACCTACTGAATGAGCATGGCGTCGCCAAAGCTGAAGAAGCGATAACGTTCTTCGATAGCGGCGGCGTAGGCATCCATGATCTGGTCGCGGGAGGCAAGCGCGCTCACGAGCATCATGAGCGTAGAGCGCGGCACGTGGAAGTTCGTGATCAGCGCGTCGACCACGTGATAGGTCGAGCCAGGCATGAGGTAGAGCTGCGTTGTCGCGTTCTCGCGCACCACGATGTCACCGCGGCCGAGCGTGTCGGCCCCGTCCTCGCGGCCCTCAAAATAGCGCGCCGTCACAGCCGGATCGGACACCGGCGCGTCCGCGTCAAACGCGCTCTCGAGCGAGCGCACTGCGGTAGTGCCGACGGCGATCACACGATGGCCCTCGGCCTTCGCCTTATGCACAGCGTCGACAACCTCCTGCGACACGTGGTAGCGCTCGGTGTGCATCACGTGCTGTGTAGGGTCGTCCTCCTCCACCAGACGGAAGGTATCGATACCCACCTCGAGCTCGACGGCGGCAAACTTCGCACCCTTGGCCTCGATAGCGGCCATGAGCTCGGGAGTAAAGTGCAGACCCGCCGTAGGAGCGGCAGCCGAGTGCTCCTCCTTCATGGCGTAGACGGTCTGGTACTTCTCGGGATCGCCCTCGTAATCGGTAATGTAGGGCGGCAGCGGCACGTGGCCGGCAGCGTGGATGGCCTCGTCGAGCGTGTGCGGGTCGCCGGCGGCATTGCAACCGGCCGGCTCAAAGCGCACCAGACGGCCACCGCGGCTATCGTTAACAAAGTCGACGACCTCGGCCGTCAGCACCACGGGCGCGCCCTCGGGCGCATGGGCGCCGCCCGCACGATACTCAATCTGAGCACCGGGCTTCAGGCGCTTACCCGGCTTGACCAGGCACTCCCAAACGTGACCCAGCGGATCCACATCCTCGCGGCGCTTGAGCAGCAGCGTCTCGACCACGCCGCCCGAGCCGGCCTTGCGACCGATCAGGCGGGCCGGCATCACGCGCGTCTTGTTGATGACGAGCACGTCGCCCGGCTCGATATAGTCGATGATGTCGCGGAAGATGCGGTGCTCAACGGTGCCGCCGTGCTCCAGCGGCGTTCCCACCTGGGAGCCCTTGCGATCCATCACCAGCAGGCGGCAGGAGTCGCGCGGCTCGGCAGGAGCCTGGGCAATCAGTTCCTCGGGAAGGTTGTAGTCAAAATCATCGGTACGCATAGACACGTCGGATACTCCTTATATTGCTAAAGTCCGCTCTACATCCTAGCAGGCTGACGTCCCAAATGAACTACTTTTTGGCGGCTTTGCGCTCGTCGCGGATGCGGGCGCGGTCCATGGCCGCCTCGACGGCCGAGAATCGGCAGCCGCAGTAATTCTGCCGATACATGCCAAGCTCGCGCGAACGGCGTGTCGCTTCGGGGTAATACGGGCGAAAATCGCGAATCACCGGAGTGAGCCCACGTGCCGCCGCCAGGCGCTTGAGCACGTCATTGCAGGTATCGAACAGCTGATACGGCGAGACGGCGAGCGTCGTGCCCACAAACTCAAACCCGCGCTCCTGGGCCACGCGGCACGCCTCGGCCAAGCGCAGGGCATAGCACGCGCGACAGCGACGAGGCCGATCAGCGCCCAGCGGGGCCACGCCGGCCTCCCAGCGCGCGCGGTCCTCCCCCGCCTCGACAAGCTCGATGTCGCCATCGGCACACCACCGGCGCAGCTCGTCCAAGCGGCGCTGCCATTCATCGCGCGGTTGAATATTGGGGTTGGTCCAGCAGATTGTGGGCTCAAACCCCTCCTCGCGCAGCAGGCGAACCGGCTCAAGCGAGCATGGTGCACAGCACGCATGCAGCAACAACGACTTCATCGACATCTCCTCACCCAAAAAAGCGCACGCCAAAGGACGTATCCTCGCAGGCGACAATGCGGCGGTCGCGCAAAATGGTCCGCACGTAATACCAGTCGCCTACACAGCCCGACAAATGCAAGCCGGCAGCCAGATAGCACAGCAGCGGATAGCCCGAAAACGCAAACCCCAGGGCAAGCGTTGTCGTCACAACAACCGTCGGCGCCAGGCAAACCACCATGTACCGCCGGCGCGAATACACGACGCCCTCGGCGCAGGCATAGATCATCGCCGTCTCGCGATTCGCCCCAAAGGTCACCTGCGCGCCCGCAGGCGCCAGCAGCTTAAAAAATACACCGTGCACCAGCTCGTGCACGGCGAACGACGCCATTGAGATCGCAGCCAAGCCGACTATCCATCCCAAGACGGCCATCCAGCCGCCCGCGTCAGCCGCATCCAAGTCCGCAGGCCCGCCCAGCAGCATAAACACCGGCACCAGGCACACGGCAAATGCGCCAAGCACTGCCATCCCCCACACAAAGCAGGCGTGCAGAAAATCCTCGTCTTCAAACGCATGTATGTTGGAAATCTCATTCATAGCATCTTAGGATAGCGCCCCTGCCACGTACCCGTCCGCATGTGCGATAATGTCGAACGATATGCACGAATTGACCACCGCGTCGCCAGGCCTTGTGCCCGGCCGCGCTCTCACCATATGCGAAGGAGTCCCATGGCATCCAAATACTCCATGAACGACCGTCCCAGCTGGCCTCGCCGCGCCATCGTTACCGCCGGCGAGCCCTACGGCAACAAGGGCCTTCACTTTGGCCACGTCGGTGGCGTCTTTGTCCCGGCCGACTTCTTCGCCCGCTTCCTGCGCGACCGTCTGGGCCGCGAGAACGTCATCTTCACCTCGGGCACCGACTGCTATGGCTCGCCCATCATGGAGAGCTACCGCAAGCTCAAGGAGAACGAGGGCTACGACAAGTCCATCGCCGAGTATGTCGAGTCCAATCACTCCCGCCAGGCCGCTACCCTCAACAACTACAACATCAGCTGCGATATCTACGGCGGCTCGGGCCTTGAGCCGGCTGCGCAGATTCACAACGAAGTGACTGCCGAGATTATCGAGCGCCTGCACGAGCAGGGCACCATCTCCAAGCGCTCCACGCTGCAGTTCTACGATGCCAAGGCCGGCACGTTCCTCAACGGCCGCCAGGTGATCGGCCGCTGCCCCATCCAGGGCTGCAAGTCCGAGAAGGCCTATGCCGACGAGTGCGACCTGGGTCACCAGTTTGAGCCCGAGGAGCTCATCGCGCCCAAGAGCCAGCTCACCGGCGAGGTGCCCGAGCTGCGCCCGGTCGACAACCTCTACTTTGACCTGCCGGCCTACCTCGACTTTATGAAGACCTACACCGCCAAGCTCGCCCAGAACCCGCAGGTTCGCTCCGTGGTCTCCAAGACCATGGAGGAGTGGCTGCTGCCGGCACAGCTCTATATTCAGAACAAGTTCCGCGAGGCCTTCGACGCCGTCGAGGACCAGCTGCCCGAGCACACCGTGCTGGAGCCCGAGGGCAACAAGAGCAGCTTTACCGTCACCTTCCCCAGCTGGAAGGAGCGCGACGACGCCCACGCGGTGCTCGCCAACGGCGGCGTGCGCTTCCGCAGCGGCAAGGCGCTCGTGCCCTTCCGCATCACCGGTAACATCGACTGGGGCGTTCCGGTGCCCGAGGTCGATGGCGTCTCCGACGTCACCTGCTGGTGCTGGCCCGAGAGCCTGTGGGCGCCCATCAGCTATACGCGCACCGTGCTCGCACGCGATGCCAAGGCCGCCGGCGTAACTGAGGGTGTCGCCGCCCAGGATGCCGCCCTCATGGGCGAGCCCGCCGCCGATTCCACGCAGGTACCCGCACCCACCTACCAGCACAGCTCGCTCGACTGGCGCGACTGGTGGTGCTCTGACGACGCTCAGATCTACCAGTTTATCGGTCAGGACAACATCTATTTCTACTGCATCGCTCAGACCGCCATGTGGGAGGCCCTGGGTTGGGACCTTACGCAGAGCACCGTCAGCGCCTGCTATCACCTGCTCTACATGGGCAAAAAAGCCAGCTCGTCCTCGCAGACGCCTCCCCCGCCGGCAGACGACCTGCTCAACCACTACACCTGCGAGCAGATGCGCGCGCATTGGCTGTCGCTCGGCCTGTCCGAGAAGCCGGTGAGCTTTAGCCCCAAGGCATACGACACGCGCGTGACCGGCAAGGACAAGGACGGCAACGAGGTGCGCGCCTGCGACGACAAGCGCGTTATCGATCCGGCCCTTAAGGAGAGCGCCCTTTTGACCGGCGTGTTCAACCGCCTGGCCCGCAGCTGCTTCTACGGCGTCGCCGTCAAGGAGGGCGACGAGAGCCCCTATCGCAACGGCTGCATTCCGGCCGGTGCCGCCTCTGCTGCCGTGGTCGAGGCTGCCGAGCAGGCCGCCCTTGCCTTTGAACAGGCCATGTACAAGTTCGAGACGCACCGCGCGCTCGCCGTGTGCGACGACTACCTGCGCGCCGCCAACAAGCGCTGGAGCGACGCCTCCAAGGCCGCCAACAAGCTCGAAGGTAACGAGGCAAACGCCGCCATGAAGCAGGCCCTGGTCGACGCCTTTACCGAGCTGCGCGTGGCGACCGTGCTCATGCACGGCATCGTCCCAGCCGGCTGCGAGCTCATCTGCGAGTACTTCGACGTCGATCCGGTCGCCTTCTTTAGCTGGGACAACATCTTTGCCTCCACGGACGAGTTCGTGGAAAGCCTGGGCGAGAAGCCCGGCGAGCACCGCGTGAAGCCGCTGCCCCCACGCTTCGACTTCTTCAGCAAGCACGAGAGCCAGTACTAAAGCACGCCTGCAGCAACGCGCCCGGGAATGATTGTTCTGGGACGGGGATTAAAAAATCATTCCCGGGCGCCACAGTACAGTCTTTTTGTGACGGGGGTCATGGAATGATTTTTTAATCCCCGTCCCAGAACAATCATTTAGGTGGAAGGAAAGACGGATGTCCAAGCCGCGTCGTCGTAAGCAGAAAAAGCAGGTCAAGGCCGAGCTCAAGCTCAGACAGTTTGCTGCTACCGAGCTTTCCGACCAGCTTGCCGCCCAACACTCCGCCGCCGACCTGCCGCGCTTTATGGTCGACACGGTCGCCGGCGCCTATGTGCCCGCCGATGCCGAGCTCATGATCGAGGGCTTCGGCGCCGCGGCCACACGCCCGGTCACGCTGCGCGCCAACACGCTCAAGGCGACCGCCGAGGACATCGCTGCGGCGCTCGGTGCCGCCGGCATCGCCCACAACCCCGTCGCCTGGTACCCAGACGCCTTTATCCTGCCCGAGGCCCAGGTTTCCGATCTGTGGGATCTCGACATCTACCGCGACGGCAAGATCTACCTGCAGAGCCTGTCATCCATGATGCCGCCGTTGGTCCTGGGCGCCCAGGCAGGCGAGGACATCCTGGACATGTGCGCAGCCCCCGGCGGCAAGACAACGCAGATCGCCGCCCTCACCCAGGGACAGGCGCACCTCACCGCCTGTGAGATGAGCATTCCCCGCGCCGAAAAGCTCGAAGCCAACTTGGGCCGCCAGGGCGCCAAAAACGTGCCCGTCATGCGTATTGACGCACGCGAGCTTGACGAGTTCTTCCGCTTTGACCGTATCCTGCTCGACGCCCCCTGCACCGGTACGGGCACCGTCATCAGCGGCAACGAAAAGAGCCTGCGCGGCCTCACCGAGCAGCTGCTCGTCAAGTGTGCCCGCTCGCAGCGCGCGCTTCTGGACCACGCCATGGGAGCCCTCAAACCGGGCGGCACGCTCGTCTATTCGACGTGTTCGATCTTGCCGCAGGAAAACGAGGACGCCCTGCAAGAGGCCCTCGACAAGCATATGGACTGCGAGCTCATCCCCCTCGACGGCACGCCGAGCGAAAGCGAAGCGCGTCGCGCCCAGGATGCCGGCGAGGAGCCGCATATCGAGTGCAATGCCCTCACTGAGGCCATCGCTGCCGGCCATGTCTCGGCCGTCGCCAACGGTATGCCCGGTACGCTGACCATTCCGCCTAGCCGCGACTTTGAGGGCTTCTACATTGCCCTGATCCGAAAACGCAGCTAGCGCACGGATCCAAAACTCAACAAGCTATTTCTGTGCGCGTTTGCCCTGCTGGTCGCGATGCTGTTTAAGCATCGCGCGCTCCTTGCGCTCGGCCCTTTTGCCCTTGATGGCCGTGACCACAAAGTAGCTGACCGCGGCGGCAACGATTGCGCCCACACACAGGCCAATCGAGCCCAACATTGCCGAAAATTCCATACCGCGTCACCTCTCTTTTAAACGGGACTTTCAAGATAGCACCTCGATCCCCGCCACCACAGCTCCTTCACGTTCGCCTGCCCTTCGGTCTAACGGATGGCGCGGCGGGGAAAAATCAACTCGTCAAACGATTTAGCATTCGCAATTCCGGCTGCATCGTGCCGGCCGTCGTCACACAGAATCGAGTCTCCATGGACACCCTCAACGACCTAAACGAGCGCGTCGACGCCTTTGTCGGCACCAGCTCCTTCGACACGCCTGCCGCGGCAAACGACCAAGCTCCCATCGATGTGCCCGCCGAGGTTCACGAGGACATCGTCGCCTCGGTCGATTTCTCCGAGGTCGAGCTCGCAGACGAGTTCACCGAGCCCCAGGTAGCCGTGACTCCCAACGGACTGCTCCCCATGGAGCCGCTGCCCATCGACGGGCGTTTGCGCAAGGCGGCCCTCCGCATGCCCGACGAGATCGAGGAGGCCAGCGGCTTTACGCTCTTCGGCCGTCGTATCAAATCGCTCATCTACACCACCGATGTCGCGGTTATCCGCAACTCCAACGCCGACGCCGTCTTTGCGGTCTACCCTTTCACGCCGCAGCCCGCCATTACGCAGGCGCTGCTGACTGTTGCCGAGTGCCCGGTCTTTGTGGGCGTTGGCGGCGGCACCACCACCGGTAAGCGTTCCGTGCAGATGGCGGCCGTATCCGAGATGCAGGGCGCGGCGGGCTGCGTGGTCAACTCCCCCGCTACCGCCGAGATGGTCGAGCACATCACCAACATCGCCGATATCCCCGTCATCGCCACGGTCGTTCGCTGCGACGATGATGCGCATGCCAAAGTGCGCGCCGGAGCCAAGATCCTCAACATCGCGGCCGGCAAGAACACGCCCCAGGTCCTGCGTGAACTGCGCGAGCACTATCCCAACCTGCCGCTCATCGCACCGGGCGGCAAGACGCCCGAGAGCATCCGTGAGACCATCGCCGCTGGCGCCAATGCCATCATCTGGACGCCGCCTTCGGCCCAGCAGCTACAGGCCGACATGATGCAGCGTTATCGCAAGATGAAGGAAGACGCCACACCTGTCATCTCGCGCGACGATGTGCCCATTATCGACCAGGTCGCCGCCGCCGAAGTCAGCCAGGTCGAGAACATGAATCCCGACGTGCCGATTCCCGACGAAGTCATCGAGCGCGTCGCTTCGATCCACGAGCGCGTCGAGGAGCATCGCGCCAATCGCGGCCTCAAGCCGTCACTGCACGGCTTTTTCTTCCGCGGAAAGAAACGCTAGCCGCAACAGCAAGGCCCGCCCCACAAACGTGAGACGGGCCGTTTTCGTTTGAGCAATCATGCAGCAACGTGATGGGGCAAATTAATCCACGCGCTTGTCTCCCATAAAGAAGAGCGCCACCGTACCAGGTCCGGTATGCGAGCCAATCAGAGTACCGATGTCATTGATCTCAATCTTGCCTTTAAGCTGCGGAACCTGTTCCTCAATCAGCGCCGCAACTGCCTCGGCATCCTCGCGGCACGCCGAGTGCGACATGATGCACTTACCCGAATAATCCGTACCGCCCTGCACGTGTGCCATCATGGTCTTAGCCATCTCGGAAATCGCGCGCTTCTTAGTGCGAATTTTCTCACGTGGCGACAGCTTACCTTCGCAATCGACCGTCATAAGCGGGCAAATCTTAAGCGCCGTGCCAATGATCGCGCTCGCGGCCGAAATGCGACCGCCGCGCAGGTAGCTCGACAGATCGGTCGAGAAGAACCAGTGGTGCAGGTTGAGTTTATGCTCCTCAATCCAAGCGGCCGTCTCGTCGAGTGAAGCCCCGCTATCGCGCACGTCGGCGGCATATTCCAGCAACAGACCAAAGCCCGAAGACGCCCCCAGCGAATCGATGACGCGCACCTTGCCGCCCTGGGGATAGCGATCCGCGAGCATCTGCGCCGCGACGCAGGCCGATCCATACGTGCCCGAAATACCCGACGACAACGTCAGGTGCAGCACGTCTTTACCCTCGGCAACAAACGGCTCCCAAAACTCCTCGTACTCACCCACGCTCACCTGAGACGTCTTGGGCATGGCGCCCGCGGCAATCTGGGCAAAAAACTTGTCCGGCGTAATCGACTGATACAGATCGTCCGTATAGACAACATCGTCGATCTCGTAATGAAAACACACGACAGGGATATTGCGCGCCGCAAAGAACTCACGGGTTCGGTCGGCGGCGGATTCACAGGTCAGGACAAAATCACTCATATGAGGCTCCTTACTCATTGCTGCGCAAATTATCGCACAGTGAGCCTACATGCGGTACATATGTCCACTATTTACCAAATCGAACCAAATATAGTGAACATCTTTACCACCATCGTCTCCACCGGCCCCATGCATAAATATCTGAGAAAACACCCTCTGTCGTCTCCACCCAACCGACACATCTACCTTCACTAAATCGATTTACCAAACCGTTCGGCCAACAATTCGACCTCCCATCTCCAATCGAAACAAAAGCGGCGCATACTGATAAACGCTTGACGCTGTTTTATCAGTTTTACCAACCACATCGGAAGGTGCCTCATGGTCGCATTCGATCGCAACCCGCAAGACTTCAAGTATCTGCGCCTGCTGTCGAGACAGTTTCCCACCGAACAATCCGCATTTACCGAAATTATCAACCTCTCGGCCATCCTTAACCTACCCAAGGGCACCGAGCATTTTATGAGCGACGTGCATGGTGAGTACGAAGCCTTTATGCACATCCTCAACAACTGCTCGGGCGTCGTGCGCGAACATGTCGACGAGATCTTTGGCGACACGCTCTCCTTTGACGAAAAGGGCGAGCTGTGTACGCTCATCTACTACCCGCGCGAGAAGATCGACCTGGTCCGCAGTCAGCGCGAGGACTCGCCCGCCTGGTACAAGACGATGCTTGACCAGCTCATCATGGTCGCTCGCTCACTTTCAAGCCGCTACACGCGCTCCAAGGTGCGTAAGGCCATCCCGCGCGATTACGCCTATATCATCGACGAGTTGTTGCACACGCACCCGGACGAGAACAACTATCGCGTGCGCTATCACGAGCGCATCGTGGAGTCCATCCTGGAGACCGCCAGCGCCGACGACTTTATCGAGTCGCTCGCCTCACTCATCAAGCGCCTCGCCGTCGACCACCTGCACTTGGTGGGCGACATCTTCGACCGCGGTGGCGGCGCGGCCAAGATTATGGACCGCCTGCTCACCTATCATTCGCTCGATATTCAGTGGGGCAACCACGACCTGCTGTGGATGGGCGCCGCTGCCGGCGAGCCCGCCTGCATCGCCACGGTACTGCGCAACAACCTGCGCTACGACAACTACGAGATTCTCGAGAACGACTACGGCATCTCGCTGCGCGAGCTTGTCGCCTTCGCCGACGCCACCTATACCGCCGGCGAGTCCATCAGCCCGCTGATCAAAGCCGTTAACGTCCTGCTTTTTAAGCTCGAGGGCCAGATTATCCAGCGCCACCCCGAGTTCGATATGGCAGACCGCCTGCTGCTCGACAAGATCGATCACGATGCCGGCACAGTCACGCTTGCCGACGGCAGCGTATGGCCGCTCACGACCAACGACTTCCCCACCGTCGATCCGGCGGACCCCTACACGCTCACGCCCGAGGAACAGCACATCATCGACAAGCTCGTGTCCGAGTTTGTCACCGCCGATCACCTGCATCGACACATCGATTTCCTCTATACCCACGGCTCTATGTATAAGGTCGCCAACGGCAATCTGCTGTTCCACGGCTGCGTGCCGCTCAACAAAGACGGCACCTTTAGCAGCATGAACTGCCTGGGTACCTGGCATGCCGGCCGCGATTATTTTGATTTTTGCGACCACATCGCACGCCGCGCCTGGCGCGTCGGTGACCGCGATGCCCTCGACTGGATGTGGTACCTGTGGATCGGCTTTAACTCACCCGCCAGCGGACGCGTGGTGCGCACCTTCGAGCGCGCCTACATTGCCGACAAGAGCACGTGGGTCGAGCCGATGGACCCGTACTATACACTCACCACGTCCTCGTCCGTTTGCGACGACATCATGCGCGAGTTTGGCGTCGCCCCCATGGCTTGCTCGCCGACGGGCCACATCATCAACGGCCATACCCCGGTCAAGACCACCAAGGGCGAGCAGCCCATCCGTGCCAACGGCAAGCTGCTGGTCATCGACGGCGGTTTCTGTCGCGCCTACCACCCCAAAACGGGCATCGCCGGCTACACGCTCATCTCGAGCTCGCGCGGATGCCGCCTCAAGTCGCAC
>OMCC01001625.1_pt1 | contig 11336 bp, 12 predicted proteins | sample 1674161 | NCBI WGS metagenome assembly OMCC01 (sample SAMEA103958149, study PRJEB25191) | human gut metagenome | biome: human-associated habitat [ENVO:00009003]; feature: intestine environment [ENVO:2100002]; material: feces | place: Germany | collected 2013/2015 | reverse complement strand
CTAAAGCCTTCTTTTACATCCTCCATATTTTTTACAGGGTAGAAAACGCTTTGTTCATCTTTAAATATAAAAACACCTGGCCAACGATCTATTTGATAAAGAGCATTCAAAAAAAGATGGTAGGGTCCATATAAAGAAATATCCTCTTTCAATGCTTTTTTTATACAGAAAACTCTCATTACTTTATAATCATAACAATCATCAATTTTTTCAAAAAATCGTTCATCTTTTCCAGATAATAAAATCACTTGATACTTTTCTTTTTCACCAGCAACATATTTATGAAAATCTTGCGCATAACTTGTTTTAAAAGCAGTATCATATATTTCAAAGTTTTTACTTCTGAAAAGCAACTCACATTCATTTTTTTGAATTTGATGAACAAAAGGAAAATGAATATTCTGTTTTGTCAACCAATTTTTAAATTCTTCAAGTTGTTCATAACTTGCATAAACATCTCTAAATGACTTTTTACCTTCTTTAAAAATAAAATTAAAATAGAGATTCATCAAATCATACTCATTCATGCATGTCACCTCCTACATATTATACACAAAAAAAAGCCTAACGAATAGGCTTTTAGAATTTTAAATTTCTTGGAGTTCTTGGGAATGGTTCAACATCTCTAATATTTTGCATACCAGTTAAATACATTAAGAAACGATCGAATCCTAAACCAAATCCAGCATGTTTACATCCTCCAAAACGACGTAAATCCATGTACCATTGTAATCCTTCTTTGGCCATACCTTTTTCATCCATGATTTTTTCTAAGACATCATATCTTTCTTCACGTTGTGATCCACCAACAAGTTCTCCAATTCCTGGAACAAGTAAATCACAAGCAGCTACTGTTTTTCCATCATCATTTAAACGCATATAGAATGCTTTGATTTCTTTAGGATAATCTGTTAAAAATACTGGTCCACCAACGATTTTTTCACAAATATAACGTTCATGTTCTGAATTTAAGTCCATACCCCATTCAACTTTATTTTCAAACTTAACATCTGCTTTTAATAAATAATCAATTGCTTCTGTATAAGTCATACGTTTAAAGTCGCTGTCTCTCACTGCTTTAATACGTTTAATACATTCTTTATCAATCATGCTTTCAAAGAATTTCATTTCTTCTGGAGCATTATCTAAAACATAATCAATACAGTATTTAACCATATCTTCAATTAAATCCATATCATCTTCTAAATCAGCAAAAGCAATTTCAGGTTCAATCATCCAAAATTCGCTTGCATGTCTTGAAGTATTTGAATTTTCCGCTCTAAAGGCAGGTCCAAATGTATAAACATCACGATATGTTAATGCAAAAGCTTCAACATGTAATTGTCCTGTAACTGTTAAATAGGCTTCTTTTCCAAAGAAATCTTTATCAAATTCAGTATTATCAATTGTTGTTGCTCTAAACATTTCTCCAGCACCTTCACCATCATTTGAAGTAATAATTGGTGTATGCACATAAACGAATCCTTGATTTTGAAAGAATTCATGAATAGCCATTGATAAAACCGATCTTAATCTAAAGATTGCATAAAAAGTATTTGCTCTTGGTCTTAAATGAGGAATTTCTCTCATATATTCAAAAGAATGTCTTTTCTTTTGTAATGGGAAATCTTCATCACAAGTTCCTTCTACCACTAAATGTGTTGCTTCAATTTCAAAAGGTTGTTTTCCTGATGGAGTTAATTTTAATTTTCCAGTTACTTTAACAGCGCTTCCTGTAGAAATATGAGAAGCTTCTTCATAATTATCAATAATTTCATCTAAATACACAACTTGCACATTTTTAAAATATGTTCCATCATTTAAAGCTAAAAATCCAACTTTCCCACTATTTCTATTTGTACGGATCCATCCTTGTAATTCAACATATTCAATTCCATCTAATTGATCTCTATCATTGATATATAATTCATATAATTCTCTTACTGTAATAAATTCAAACATTTTTCTCTCCCTATTCTTGATCATTTGATTTCATTTTAATTACTAATTCTTGAATAGCTACCACAACATCTACTGTTTGGACTTCTACGCCTTCATGAACCATAAAATGACTATGTGTAAAATCTACAATTCCTTTAATACCCAATTTCATTAAACGATCTACTGTTTCCTGAACATTTTCTGAAATTGCTAAAATAGCAATTTTACAATCGCTTGGGAAAGTTTCTTCTAATCTATCAATATGACAGATTTTAACCCCAAATCTTTCCCCTTCTTTATTTTTATCCATATCGTAACCACAGACAATTTTACCAACTGTATACTGCCAACGATTATACTTTAAAATGGCACTTCCTAAATTACCAACACCAATTAAAATAATAGGCTCATCTAATCCAAGACCTAATACCTCACTTAATCCATCAATAAGATGCTTTACATCATAGCCTCGACCACGTCTTCCAAAATTATCTGTTTTTGATAGATATGTAAAGTCACGTCTAATTGTTGTATCTTGTATTCCTGTAATTTCATAAAGTTCACTCGACAAACATGTTTCTTTTCCTTCATGTTGCATTTTTCTAAGTGCTTTTAAATAAACAGGAAAACGGGACATCGTCGCTTTCGATATTTTTTTCTCCACACTAATCCCCTCCTATTGATTCTAATTCTAAATCGAGATGTGGTTTAATGCCAAGCGATAAGTCACTAAACTTATTATTATCATACATAACTTTTCCTGCTAAAGCAATCATCATTGCATTATCTGTACAACATTTCATCGGTGGAAGGGATAATTGCACACCTTTTAGCATAGCTACTTGAGCTGTCATTTTTTCTCTTAACCCTTTATTTGCTGAAACCAGCTAGCATAATTTCTTTAACACCATATTCTTTAGCAGCCCTCATTGTTTTATCTACTAAAACATCAACTACAACATTTTGAAAAGAAGTGGCTAAATCATTTTGATTGATTTCCAATCCTTTTTGATGATGATTATGTGCTAAATTGATTACCGCAGATTTTAAACCACTAAAACTGAAATTATAACTATCATCATCTAAAGGTTTAGGTAAATGGTAACTTGCATTTCCTAAATGTGCCATTTTATCTAAAACAGGTCCTCCAGGATAAGGTAAATTTAATACTCTTCCTACCTTATCATAGGCTTCTCCTACAGCATCATCCAAAGTTTCACCAATTACTTCAAACGAATACGGTTTTTTCATCAATACAAGTTCTGTATGTCCACCACTAACAACAAGACACAATGCAGGATAAATAATATCCTTTTCAAAATTATTAGCATAAATATGTCCTGCAATATGATGAACACCAATTAATGGTTTATCATAAGCTAAGGAAAGTGTCTTAGCTACTTGTAAACCAATATGTAAAGAACCAACAAGTCCTGGCCCTTTTGTTACACATATAGCATCAATATCTTCCATTTTTACATTTGCTTTTTTTAATGTTTCTTTTAAAACAACCGACACACATTCTACATGCTTACGACTAGCAATTTCAGGAACAACACCCCCATACATAGCATGTATATCAATTTGACTGGCAACCACACTACTTAAAAATTCTCTATCATCTTTTAAAACAGCCATAGCCATTTCATCACAACTTGATTCGATTGCTAATAATAAAGACATTTCTATCCCTCCAATTCCTTGATCATTAAATAAGCATCTTCACCATTACTATAATACCTTTTTCTAATAGCAACATTTTTAAAACCAAATTTTTGATAAAGTGCTATTGCTTTTACATTTGAAACACGTACTTCTAAGTTAACATTTTGATAATGTAACTCTTCACTTTTTTCAAGAGCATATTCCATCAATTGACTCGCATAACCTTGTCCTTGATAATGACGATCTGTTGCAATCGTTGTAATTTGGCATTGATCTCCTAAAAACCATAGTCCGATATATCCAATAATTTGGTTTTCTTTTTCCATAACATAATATCCCGCCATGGGATTTTCTTTTATTTCATGTTTAAAATCTTCTTCGTTCCAAGGTGATAGAAAAAGATCTTTTTCTAATTCTACAACTTTCTTTAAATCTTCTTCTTTCATTTCTTTTATTGACATATCTTCTTAGCCTCGACTTCCTTAATATATCTTGGAACAAGACCATCCACATTTTCTATTTCTTTTTCTAAAGTTGAAAGCACATAAATATTATGAGCAAGATCAGTTTCTTTTTCTGATAATCCTATTAACTCTGTATCCCCAACAATTTCATAATCACTGTATTGCTTTTGATAATTTTCAAACTCATCTAAAGAAATAATACAATCTTCAACAACTGTTTTTCCTTCATTATAAATACCTAAAAACACTTTTTTACTTCTGGCATCTAAAATCGAAATTGCTTTTTTCATTCCTGCCATTGCTTTTAATGAAGAAACTGTCTTTATTTTAATATTCATTGTCGCATTTAATGTTTTAGCAATTGTTAATGCAACACGTACTCCTGTATAAGAACCAGGACCAATTGTAATGACCATTTCATCAAAATCACTCATCTTCAAATGATTTTCTTGCAATAATTTTTGCAAATAAACGATTGCATATTCTGATTGTTTTCGATTTCCTTCTTCTTGTAAAGAAGCTAAACATTTTTGATTTTCATATAAAGCTACTACTAAATATTTATTAGCACTATCCATGACAATTGTTTTCATAATCAATCTCCTTTACAAGTTCTTCATATTTTTTTCCAACTGGATTTAAAACAAATTCTCTTTGATCATCATCTATTCTTTTAATCGTTATTGCTAAACGTTCTTGAGGTAAAATTTCTTCTAAAAATTCTGGCCATTCAACCACACAAATATCATCACTATCAAAGATTTCTTCAAAACCTAAATCTTCACTTTGCCCTTCTAATCGATAAGCATCAAAATGAGATAATTGATAATTTCCTTGATATTGTTTTAAAATTGTAAAAGTCGGTGAATTAATAATCCTTTTAACACCTAAACCTTTTCCTATTCCCTTAGTAAATGTTGTTTTTCCTGCACCTAAATCACCATTAAGTGTCAACAACATATGAGGTTCTAGTAATTTTCCTAAATATTCACCAAAAGCTAATGTTTCATCTCTATTATTTATAGTAATCACTTTTTCCATAATAACCCTCTTTTAAATCTTGGTAAAAACTATACCATTTCTTAGTAAAATCCTGATCAAATGGTCCACCTTTTTTTATAGCCAATTCAATCAAAATATCTAGCTGCTTCTTTAAAATCTTATCTAATTCATCACTATAGCCCATTTCTCGAGCATGTTGACGATATTCTTCTTGATCTAAAATACGATAATTTCCATCTGGAAAAACCTTCAAATCTAAATCATAATCAATATATTTTAAAGCTTCTCCATCATATAAAGTTGGTGAAGCAATATTACAATAATAATACACACCTGTTTTTCTAATCATGCAAATCACATTATACCATTTATGTTTAGGCATATACCAAATGGCAGGTTCACGTGTATGCCACATTCTTCCATCTGATTCTGTCACCAATGTTCGATTATTAATAACAATGTAATGATCATCTGTTTCTTGTAAAACAAGCCCCTTCGACCAACATCTATGTATTTTACCATTATGTTTATATCCATGTATTAAGATTTTCTTTCCTACAATATCTTCCACAACAAACGACTCCTTATTAACATTTACATTATACACAAATTCATCTTTCTTTCAAAGAAAAAAAGACTCGAAACGAGTCTTATAAATGAACTGCTTTTTTAAGTCTTGGATATAAAATCACAAACAAAACAAAACATGCAATGATTGTAGCTATATTATAAGGTAAGTTATAAGTTAAGTTTGCTTTTAATGGTGTTTGAAAAGCATACCATCCTGAAATTAAATGACAAATTGTTTTTAAAACACCCATTACAACAATTCCAATAGGCAATTCATACTTGCCTACCTTTAATAAAGGAATAAGTGGTGTAAGACCAATCAAGATCATTGGTAACAAATAATCAAAGATTACAGATAAAGGACCATAGAATGTCGCAAGTCCTAAAGCAAAATGTAGTCCTAAACAAACAAGAGAAACGATTAAGCTATAACCCCAATTCATTAAATAGCCACATAAAATAATTGCAACAAGTGAAAAGGCACAGTTACCACCTTTTGGCATCTCATAAAATTTAGTGCAATATTCTAAAACAACTTGCATTGCCGCAAACATTGCCATATAAGCCATATTCTTCGTAGTTAATTTAATTTTCATATTCATCCTCCTTTAAAAACGAGGCAAAATAAAAGCCTTTTTACATACGCAAAAAGGCAAATAAACTATTTTGCACTCTCTACGCTAGCATTACCTAGTTCAGATTATAAGGGACAAGGCTATCACCTTTCTCAGCATTTTGCGCCCCTGGCAAGTCTTATTATAAATCAATCTCTTCTTTTTTCAATCTTTTTATAGTTTTTTCTTCCTTGTCAGTGTTATAATGGAAAAGTATTAATAAGGAGGACTTAAATGTTATGTCAAAAATTATTTCTGTAAACGCTGGAAGTTCATCTTTAAAATTCCAATTATTCGAAATGGATGATGAAACCGTTATCACTTCTGGTGTTATTGAAAGAATTGGTTTAGATGATTCTATCTTTACTATTAAGTATAATGGAGAAAAAGATGTTACAACTTTACCAATTGAAAACCATAAAGTTGCCGTTCAACTTTTATTAGACACTTTAATTAAAAAAGAAATTGTTAAAGATTTAGATGAAATCAAAGGTGTTGGTCACCGTGTTGTACAAGGTGGGGCTTATTTTGATCAATCAGTCATTATTGATGAAGATGTTGTTTCTAAAATCGATGAACTAAAATCATTGGCACCTTTACACAACCCTGCTCACTTAACAGGATACTATGCTTTTAAAGAAGCCATTCCTAATGCTGGTGCCGTTGCTGTTTTTGATACAGCATTCCATCAAACATTAGAACCAAAAAGCTATATTTATCCAATTCCTTACAAATATTATGTAGAAAACAAAGTGCGTAAATATGGTGCTCATGGAACAAGTCATTTCTATGTTTCATCTCGTTGCCGTGAAATGATGGGAAATCCTGAACATTCACGTATCATTGTGGCTCACTTAGGAGCTGGTGGTTCATTAACTGCTGTCAAAGACGGTAAATCAATCAATACATCTATGGGCTTCACTCCTCTTGCTGGAATCATGATGGGTACACGTTCTGGAGATGTTGATCCTTCAGTTATCGACTATTTGATTGAAGAAGTTGGATTAGATATGAAAGAAGTCATCAAGATGCTTAATAAGGAATCTGGTTTACTTGGTGTTTCTGGTGTATCTAGTGACTTTAGAGATGTACAAGAAGCTGCTGCTAATGGTAATGAAAGAGCACAACTTGCTTTAGATATCTTCTTTAGAAGAGTAATTGCTTATATCGGTCGTTACTTCATTGCTTTAGGAGGAGTTGATGCTATTTGCTTTACAGCAGGTATTGGAGAAAATTCATTCTTTGCTAGAAAAGAAATATGTAACTTATTAGCTGAAGCTTTAGGTATTGAAATCGATGATGATGCTAATGTTAATGGTAAAGGTGATCGTTTAATCTCTACACCAAATAGTAAAGTTAAAGTTTATGTTATCCCTACAAATGAAGAATTAGTTATCGCTAGAGATACTAAGAGATTATTAAACTTATAAAAAATCAAGGTCTCAAACGAGACCTTTTAATTTTCTTCAAAAATAATATGTTTTATGTAATCTTTTATTTTTTTCCTATCTGTAAGCACATCACAAAATGTCTTTCTCATATCTAATCTTTGAATATCAACAACACGCATATCACTTATCTGCATTCTACTTTTTATGCGATATTTTCTAATTCTAGCAACAATATCTAGCTCATATTCTGTAGATTCTATTGCATCTTTTTTTATGGATGTACAAGGAATCACCAACATTTTAGACCCAAAATCTTTTAAAACATAACACCAATGACCATCCATCAATTCTTTAGGAAATCCCCTGCCTATATTAAAGTAAGCCATTTGATGGATCATTGGTCGACGATGTACATGATAATATGTTTGATCCGGTTCATTATTTTCATCTTCTACCAACTGACAATAGAAGTATTCCAATTGTCTTGTTTGATGCAACAAAGAATAGGTATATTTTTCTACATCGTAACATTCTGTTTCTTTCAAATTTTTTAAAGATTTTTTCATTTCATCCATATTATGTTCCATAGACATTTCTATTTTTTTGCCCTTCATAAAAACACCTCCATTATTATATCGTAAAAAAAAATTATTTTTTCTTCTTTTTTTTAAAAAAATTTGGTGTTGATTTATAAATAAGTACTCTATATAATAGATGCGGTTATAAAATGAGACTTAAAACATGAGCGCCAGGACTGCATTGCAGTTGACGAGGACTAGACTTATCGAAAGATTCGGCGGATGGTCTAGAGGTATGATACTACCTAAACGATGAACAAAACCTACAAGTGATTGTAAAACAAATTCATCCGGTATCCTCTTTTTTATAACCACACATATAAATATATAAAAGGAGGATTTTTTAATGTGTGGAATTACTGCTATTAGTGCAAACAAAGAAGCTCTTCCATTTTTACTTCAAGGGCTTGAAAAACTAGAATACCGAGGATATGATTCAGCCGGTATTACAACAATTGAAAATAATCATTTATTTACAAAGAAGGCTAAAGGTCGCCTTCAAAATTTAAAAGACTTATTAAAAGATGAAAATATTTTAGGACATGTAGGGATTGGTCATACAAGATGGGCAACTCATGGAATCCCATCAAATTTGAATTCTCACCCTCATACAAACAATGATGAAACTATTTCTTTAGTTCATAATGGGATTATTGAAAATTATAGAGAATTAAAAGAAATCTTGATCTTACAAGGATATAAGTTTCATTCTGAAACAGATAGTGAAGTTGTTGTTCATTTAATGGATTACTACTACAAAAAAGAAAAAGATATGTTAAAAGCATTACAACGTGTTATTACTCGAATTGAAGGAAGTTATGCTTTATGTATCGTTTCAACAATTGAACCTGATAAAGTTTTTATCGCTAAAAAAGATAGCCCATTAGTTATTGGAAAAACAGCAGATGCTTCTGTTGCTGCTAGTGATATTCCAGCAATCTTAGATTATACAAAAGACGTTTATTTCTTAGAAGATTATGAAATTGCTGTTTTAAATAAAGAAAATATTTCTTTCTTTGATCAATATGGAAATCCTATTGAAAAAGAAATCACTACTATTCCATATGATAATGAAGCTGCTCAAAAAGGTGGTTATGATACCTTTATGTTAAAAGAAATTCATGAACAACCTTATGCCATTGCTGAAACACTAAGAGGTCGTGTTGAAGGAACTGATAGAATTGTTTTACCTGAATTAGATGCTATTCACGATAAATTTAAAACTTTCAATAAAGCTTACTTTGTTGCTTGTGGAACTGCTTATCATGCTTGTCTTTCAGGAGCTAATATCTTAGAAAGATTAACAGGGATCCCAACTTTTACACAAGTAGCAAGTGAATTTAGATATTGCGATCCAATCGTTGATGAAAAAACAATGTGCGTCTTTGTTTCTCAATCAGGAGAAACTGCTGATACAATGGCCGCTTTACGTTTAGCTAAAGAAAAAGGCTGTACAACAATTGCAATTGCAAACGTTTTAGGATCATCTATTTCTCGTGAAGCTGACCATACAATTTATACATGTGCTGGTCCTGAAATTGCTGTTGCTTCAACAAAAGCTTATACAACTCAATTAATTGTCTTATTATTACTTGGCATGTATATTTCTCAAGCTTTAGGAAATGAAAATGAAGATTATAAACGTATTATTGAAGGTATTGCTTCTTTACCTCAACATATTGAAAATATTTTAAAAGATGAAAAAATATTTGAACACTATGCGTCTTATTTAAAAGATTTAAAAGATGCTTATTATATTGGTAGAAGCTTAGACTATGCAACTGTTTTAGAGGGAGCTTTAAAATTAAAAGAAGTTTCATATGTTCATGCTGATGCCTATATTGCAGGTGAGTTAAAACATGGCCCAATTGCATTAATTGAACAAGGAAGTTTAGTAATTGCTGTTGCAACGCAACCTCGCATTGCTGCTAAAACAATTTCTAATATTCAAGAAACAATTGCACGTGGTGCCAATGTTATCTTATTTACAATCAATGGACAAGAGGTAGGAAATGTTAAAGAAACATATATTTTACCTGATGTTGATCCAATCTTACAATCTGTTTTAGTTGCTGTACCTTTACAACTAATTGCTTACTATGCTGCTGGTCTTAAAGGATGCGATGTAGATAAACCTCGTAACTTAGCAAAATCAGTTACAGTTGAATAAAAAGAAAACTCTATGATGTGCATTTCATAGAGTTTTTTATAGCATATTTTATTATGCTAAAAAAAAGCGCTCATGCGCTTTTTTAACTATCTTCTTAATCCTAATCTTTTTACTAAAGAAGCATATCTTTCGATATCTTTATTTTTTAAGTATTTTAATAAATCTCTTCTTCTACCAATTTTCTTTAATAAACCTCTGTTTGAGTGTTTATCTTTTGGATGTTGTTTGAAGTGACCATTTAATTTGTTGATATCTGCAGTTAATACAGCGATTTGTACTTCTGGAGAACCAGTATCTCCTTCTTTAGTAGCATATTCTTTCATGATAGCTTGTTTTTCTTGTTTAGTTAACATTTCATTTATCCTCCGTATGTTAATATCTTGGCAATATCCAAGCTATACGTTGAGTATTCGCATATCCTAGACATTGTTGCACGACTATTATAACAAAATACTTTATAATTTCAAAGACTTTTTTTAATTATTTTTCTAATCTCTTGTATATTGTTTTTTTGCTTCATATTATTAAAGATTAATAATATGAATGGTGCAACAACAAGTCCCCAAATCCCGATAAACTTCATCAAAAGATACATAGTCACAAACATATAAAGTGCAGGTATTTTGATTTCTTTAGATAACAAATGCGGTTCTAAAATATTTCTCATCAATGCAATAATCCCATAAAGAATTAAAAGTTTTAATGAAAGAGCAGTTTGATTTAATAAAGCAAGTATGATAATCCAAGGAAACATAATCATTTCAATTCCTAATATTGGAAAAAAATCAAAAAAAGAAATAAAAAAAGATAAATTTAAAGCCTGTTTTATACCAATAACTTTAAAGCCTAAAAAAAGCCCTATAAACGTCACAATAAATAAAATACTATATGTTTTAATAACAATAAAGAATGTTTCTATAAAAGAAGATATAAGCATTGTA
>OMCC01001620.1_pt1 | contig 11371 bp, 6 predicted proteins | sample 1674161 | NCBI WGS metagenome assembly OMCC01 (sample SAMEA103958149, study PRJEB25191) | human gut metagenome | biome: human-associated habitat [ENVO:00009003]; feature: intestine environment [ENVO:2100002]; material: feces | place: Germany | collected 2013/2015 | reverse complement strand
CGGCTTGTCGCCGGACAAAAAAGGTCCTTCGGAAGCGCTTTTTCCAGTGGGTGTCGGAGGGGTATTGTACCCTGCCGGCTATTTCAGCGGTATCGAGTTCGACAGTGAAAAGATCCTGAAGCTGTGTCCGACGGCGGACGATATGTGGCTCAAGATCGTGGGAGCGCAGAAAAGGATCCCGGCAGTGAAGGTGAGCACCAACTCGAAGGAGTGGTTCACCATCCGGAACAGCCAGCGCCAGTGCCTGATGTCGGTCAACACCGCCGGAAGGATGCGGAACGATGAAGCACTTCAGAACCTGATGGAATATTATCACGTTACAGCGGAGATGCTGGGCGGCACATCAACAGAGCAGAAAGGCAAAGGATAAAAGATGGCGGGCAGAACAGATGTGAAGATCAGCGTGATCGTACCGGTCTACAATGTAGAAAAAGAACTTCCCCGCTGCATCAAGAGCCTCCTGACACAGACGTATTCGAATTTTGAGCTGCTCCTGATAAACGATGGCTCATCGGATGGCAGCCCTGAGATCATGGAGAGATACGCGGAGAAGGACCCGCGCATCCGCACCCTGCATAAGAAAAATGGCGGGGTGTCCTCAGCACGCAACAGGGGGCTGGAACAGGCAAAAGGCGAATATGTGTGCTTTGTGGATGCGGACGATGTGGTGGCTTCGTGTTATCTGGAATGGCTTTGCCGGGCAATACAAGAAAGCAGGCTTCCTCTTGCAATTTGCAAACAGGTGGATTTTGAGGAGAAAGAGACGGATCCATTCTGTGACCTTCCGACAGAAATGCCTGCGCTGAAAACACATAAAATTGAAAATTATACATTTTGGGATGAAAATGTGTGTACCCGGTGCGTTCGAGGAATGATGAGAGCGGATTTGGTTCGAGATATTCGATATGACGAACAGATTGCTATCGGAGAAGATGCTCTATTTATGGTGCAGGCCTTGCTGCGGACGAAGGGGTACGTTTGTGTGCCCTGTGCACTTTATGCCTATTATATCCGGCCGGATTCAGCAATTCATCAGAGCGACTTTTCACCAAAACAATACAGCGAAATAACTACTTGGGAAAAAATTTGTGCCTTGGTGGAAAGACAGCCGGGCAGTATGAGCCGTACAGCGGAAGAGCGGTTCGTGGTGGCCTGCGCCCATGTATATTACCGGATGGCGGGCAGCGACCATGCCGATCCGGAGCTGCAAGCCAAGATCGTGCGGATGGCGCGAGAGCACTGGCGGGCGGCCTTGCGCGTCCCGAACAGCAAGAAGCGTGAAAAGAGCAAGCTCTGGATGCTGATCTGCTGCCCGGCGGCGGGACGCTGGATGTGGAGGCTGGGAAAAAAGCTGAAACAGGGATGAGCCGGAGCATCTTGAGAAACGAAGTGGTTTTGTCTTGATTTATGTCGGAAATGTTATATAATAAAACAGTATACAAGACACAGAAGGAGGATTTCCATGGAACGCACCTATATCAATGAGGTACAAAAGGAAATTGGCAGCACGGTCAAGGTACAGGGCTTTATCGAGAACCTGCGCAACAGCAAATATATGGCCTTCATCGTGCTGAAGGATATTACCGGCAAACTTCAGATCACCGTCGAGAAGGAGGACCACCCCGAGCTGGTGGACACCATCGACAAACTGACCCCGGACTCTGTCATCACCGTCACCGGCAAGGTGATGGAGAACGACTACGTCAAGATGGGCGGCATCGAGATGATCCCCGAGACCATCGAGATCGAGAGCATCGCCGACGCGCTGCCCATCGTCCGCAAGGAGATCGCCGCCACCAAGAAGAAGAAGGCTGTGGAGCGTTCCAGCATCGACCAGCGCATCGACTACCGCTGGATCGACCTGCGCACCGATGAGAACCAGCTGATGTTCAAGGCACAGAGCTGCTTCGTCAACGCCATGCGTCAGTTCCTGCTCGAGCGCAGCTTCATCGAGATCCACACCCCGAAGCTCATCGCTGCCGCCAGCGAGAGCGGCTCTGAGGTGTTCAAGGTGGACTACTTCGACCGCAACGCCTATCTGGCCCAGAGCCCTCAGTTCTATAAGCAGATGGCCATGGCCGCCGGCTTCGAGCGCATCTTTGAGACCGGCCCCGTCTTCCGCGCGGAGAAGAGCTACACCAACAAGCACTCCACCGAGTTCTCCGGCTTTGACCTCGAGTTCAGCTACATCACCTCTTACAAGGACGTCATGAAGATGGAGGAAGAGCTTCTGACTGCCGGCCTGAAGGCCGTCAAGGAGCAGTACGGCGAGCAGATCAAGGAGCTGTTTGGTCTGGAAGTCGTCGTCCCCACCACTCCGTTCCCCGTGGTCAAGCTGGCCGACCTGTACAAGGGTCTGGAAGAGGAGTTCGGCTACACTGTCGATGAGAGCGAGAAGGGAGACCTGACCACCGAGGCCGAGCGCCTGAGCTACGACTGGGTCAAGAAGCACTACGGCCACGAGTTCCTGTTCATCACCGACTACTCCGCCGAGAAACGTGCTTTCTACCACATGCGCGACGAGAACGGCGTGCCGCAGGGCTACGACCTCATCTGGCGCGGCGTGGAGATCACCACCGGCGCACAGCGTGAGCATCGCTACGACGTGCTGAAGAAGCAGGCAGAGGAGAAGGGCCTGGCCGATGACGTCAAGTTCTATCTGGAGTTCTTCCAGTACGGCTGCCCCCCGCACGGCGGCTTCGGTCTGGGCATCGACCGTCTGACCATGCTGCTCTGCGGCCAGTCCATCAAGGACGCCGAATTCCTGTTCCGCGGCCCCAACCGTCTGACTCCGTAACCTCTTTAAGGCTCTCCCTTTGGGAGAGCTGGCGCGCAAGCGCCTGAGAGGGCAAGGATGTCGACGGAAAATCGCAGGCGCGGCGATAGTATCGCTCTGACAAAGAGCCTGCTTATCGCTGTGAGGAAACTCTTTTATACCGGGCTTGCCCTCTCCGTCACCTTCGGTGACACCTCTCCCAAGGGGAGAGGCTTACAGCAACAACAAAAGCCAGCGCACATTCCGTGCGCTGGCTTTTCTGCATCTTACAGCTTACTGGATGCCGGTGACCTTGTAGTCCTGCGCCTCGACGGCGTTCTTGAGCACGTCGTCGGCGACCTCGGCGTTCAGGGTGACGATGGCGGTGCCGGCCTCGTGGCTCACGACAGCCTCGTCCACCTCGGGCAGGGCTTCCAGAGCCTTCTTCACGCGGGCTTCGCAGTGGCCGCACATCATGCCTTCCACTTTCAGGGTCTTCTTCATGGTATTATCCTCCGTTTTGACTTCGGGCGCTTCGGCGTCCGATTTTTTGTTATTTTCAGCTACAGACTGCACCGGGGCAGCAGCAGGAGAAGCGGTTTTGTGGTCGTGCCTGGTGCTGTGCAGATCGAACAGGTTCAGCCGCAGGGCGTTGCTCACGACGCAGAAGCTGGACAGGCTCATGGCAGCAGCACCGAACATGGGATTCAGCGTCAGGCCGAAGGGAATGAACAGACCAGCCGCCAGCGGGATGCCGATGATATTGTAGATGAACGCCCAGAACAGGTTCTCGTGGATGTTCCGCAGGGTGGCGCGGCTGAGGCGGATGGCCGCAGGCACGTCCGAGAGCTTCGAGTTCATCAGCACGACGTCGGCGGCGTCAATGGCCACGTCGGTGCCTGCGCCGATGGCAATGCCGGTGTCGGCACGGGTGAGGGCGGGAGCGTCGTTGATGCCGTCACCTACCATGGCCACCTTGCCGCTGGCCTGCAGCTGACGGATGACGGCCTCCTTGCCGTCGGGCAGGACGCCCGCGATGACCTCGTCCACGCCCGCCTGCCTGCCGATGGCGTCGGCGGTGCGCTGGTTGTCGCCGGTGAGCATCACGACCCGGATGCCCATGTTCTGCAGCTGACGGATGGCTTCGGGGCTGTCCTCCTTGATGGTGTCGGCCACGGCGATAACGCCCAGCAGACGGCCTGCGCCGCCGAAGAAGAGGGGAGTCTTGCCCTCGGAGGCCAGCTTCTCAGCCTGCTGTGCCAGTGCGGCGGGCAGGGTGAGCTTGGTCTGGATGAAGGCGGCATTGCCGGCGTAGATGTCCATGCCGTCCAGCTTGGCCGCCAGACCGTTGCCCGGCAGGGCTGCGAAGTCACTGACTTCCGGGGGAGTGATGGCCTTTGCCTCGGCGTCGGCCAGAACAGCCTTTGCCAGAGGATGCTCGCTGCGGCTTTCCAGCGCGGCGGCCAGCGTCAGCAGCTCCGTCTCGGTGACGCCCTCGGCAGGCAGCAGATCGGTGACGCGGGGTGCGCCCTCGGTGATGGTGCCGGTCTTGTCCAGCGCCACGATCTGGGTGCGGCCTGCGGCTTCCAGCGAGGCGGCAGTCTTGAAGAGGATGCCGTTTTTTGCGCCGAGACCATTGCCCACCATAATAGCCACAGGTGTTGCAAGGCCCAGTGCGCAGGGGCAGCTGATGACCAGCACGGAGATGCCGCGGGCCAGCGCATAGCCCAGCTCATGGCCCAGCAGCAGCCAGACGATGGTGGTGACGACGGCGATGGAGATGACCGCCGGGACGAAGAAGCCCGACACGGTGTCGGCGATTTTGGCGATAGGAGCTTTGGTGGCGGCGGCATCGCTGACCATCTTGATGATCTGAGCCAGCGTGGTATCCTCGCCCACGCGGGTAGCCTCACAGCGGAGGAAGCCCGACTGATTGGTGGTGGCAGCACTGACTTTGTCGCCGACGGCCTTGTCCACCGGGATGCTCTCGCCGGTCAGGGCGCTCTCGTTGACTGCACTGGTGCCTTCCAGCACCACGCCGTCCACCGGGATATTCTCACCGGGGCGGACCACAAAGACGTCGCCCTTCTGCACGTCGGCGATGGCCACGGTCACTTCCGCGCCGTCCCGCACCAGCGTGGCGGTCTTGGGGGCCAGCTTCATCAGACTCTTGAGGGCGTCGGTGGTCTTGCCCTTGGAGCGGGCTTCCAGCATCTTGCCCACCGTGATAAGGGTCAGGATCATGGCGGCAGACTCGAAGTAGAACTCCATCATATAGTGCATGACGAGCGCGTCGCTGCCGTCCACCTGAGCGCGGGTCATGGCGAAGAGGGCGTAAGTGCTCCACACGAAGCTTGCCATGGAGCCGAGGGCCACCAGCGTATCCATGTTGGGTGCGCCGTGGATGAGGCCCTTGAATCCGTTGATGAAGAACTTCTGGTTGATGACCATGACGATGCCCGCCAGCAGCAGCTGGACAAGGCCCATGGCGACGTGGTTGCCATCGAACCAGTGGGGCAGGGGCCAGCCCCACATCATGTGGCCCATGGAGAAGTACATCAGCACCAGCAGGAAGCCCAGCGAGGCGATGAGACGGCGCTTGAGCTTCGGTGTCTCGCGGTCAGCCAGTGCATCGAGGTCGGCGCTGGCGCCCGAAGCCTTACTGGAAGAGGCATTCTTCGGGCTTGCGCCGTAGCCTGCCTCCTGCACCGCCGAGAGGATGGCGGCAGGGGAGGCTGTGCCTTCTACGCCCATGGAGTTTGTCAGGAGGCTCACCGAGCAGCTCGTGACGCCCGGCACCTTCTTCACGGCCTTTTCCACCCGGGCAGAGCAGGCCGCGCAGCTCATGCCCGTGACATTGTATTGTTCCATTGCGGATTCCTTTCCCTCTGATAGGATGCCCGGAACGGGGTCATTTCATGAGCCGGGGCAGCAGCTGCAGCAGTTCGTCCAGCTTCTGCGTCCCGCCGGCTCTCAAATCGTCGGCCACGCAGGTGCGGACGTGCTGGCTCAGCAGCTCTTTGGAAAAGCCGTTCAGTGCAGCGTTCACCGCAGCCACCTGCACCAGAATATCGGCACAGTAGACGTCCTTGTCCAGCATCGTGTGGATGCCGCGCACCTGGCCCTCGATGCGGCTCAGCCGGTTGGCGAGGGCGCGGTACTCCTCAGGGGTACGGTCCTTGTGGCGGCAGCAGGAGAGAGCAGTGTCCTTTTCGGCAGGCTCAGTGGCGCAGCAGCAGGGCTTTTTTTCAGCATCAGTCATAGCAGATAACTCCTTTCCGGGTGTATCAGTGTGAAGAGAGAATGTACCCTGTGGGGGTAAATCTCCTGACACTCTGATTTTACCACTTAGGGGTATCTGTTTCAAGCGGGTAGGATGCGCTAACTGTGAAAATTTTGTGAAAGCGAAAGCGGCGAAATGCAGAAACGGGAGCCTCCCGGTAAAGGAAAGCTCCCGTTTCTGTTTAGGATAGGAAAGAGAATGTCATAAATAGGGGGAGGGGGTCACAGGTTGGTGTAACCCATCAGATAGCGGTCCACCTCGGCGGCGCAGTCGCGGCGTCCCTCTTATATGGTATAACAGAAAAGGCGTTCCAGATGGGTCAGCGAAGACTCATCTGGAACGCCCTTGTTCCGGATAACAAGAATATTATACAAAGGTGCTGAAAAAGATTCAAGTGACAGCTGCACCAAATGTGGGTACACCGGCCCTCTTTTTTCTTGTTCAAAACAGACACACCCGGTGGGCAGAAGTATGGCTTATCAAGGCCGCGCTTTCCGATGAGCCGATGGACAAATCGCTCGCGCCGCTGCACGGAAGGTGTGGCCCAGCGGCCTTTTTGTAGAAAAATGACAAATATTCGTCCGAAAGATTGTTGACAAAAGCTATTGAAAAACATATAGGGGGGGGGGGTAGAATAAAAAAGGGAAAAACCACGAAACAGGAGGTAAAAATTATGCGGTTACGGAAAAACATGAAGCGGACGGCAGCGGCCGTCCTGGCCCTGAGCATGGCGGTGTCAGCAGTTGCGGCCCCGGCCTCGGCTGCTTACATCTGTGATGTGAGCAAGGGCGATGTGGTAGTCTCGGTGGATAAGGATGGTACGCAGAGCATCACGGTGGGCGGTGCGAAGGTCGAGAAGACCGAGGATGACACGGATGACATCATCATCACCGGTGACAACACCAAGCCCACCGAAAGCCTGAACGCAGAGGAAGAGAACACTTCCGAGGCCGAAAAGTCCGGCGAAAACACCTCCGAGGTTGAAAAGTCCGGCGAGACCAAGACCGAGGGCGAGGGGAAGACCCAGAACTCCGCCGCTGAGAACAAGGAGCAGGCCGAAGAGCCCGGCTCTCTGGAGCTGCTGGCCCCGGAGGACGAGCAGAAGGAGACCGACCAGAAGAAGGACGAGCAGAAGCCCGCCGAAACCCAGGAGACGGAGCAGGACAAAAAGACCGAAAAGACCTCCGATCAGGTGATCGAGTACGGCCAGTATGACCCCGAAGCCCAGCAGGAGGCCACCAAGCCCGCCGCCAAGCCTGTTGTCAAGCAGGAGACTCAGGAAAAGAAGGCCGCTGAGGAGAAGACCTACGGGGACACCAACGCCCCCACCACCCTTTCCGAAAAGGCGCAGGCTGCCGCCAACAATGTGGTGAAGATCATCAATAACTCGGCAGAGACCCTGAAGGTCTTCCTGAAAAACCTGAAGGTGGATGCAGGAAATACGAACAAGAGTGCCGTGAGGATTGAGGGCGATGGCGATGTGACGCTGGAGCTGGATGGCGATAATGAGCTGAAGGGCGGCAACAAGTGGGGCCGGGATACGGCAGGAACAAGCGCTCTCAACGGAGGTCATGGCCTGTATGTTCAAGGTAACGGTATGCTGACCATCCAGGACGAAGACAAAAATGGCAGCCTCACCGCTGTGGGTGGAGATGTTGAAACTTCAGACCTTCAGAGGGATCAGCGAAAGCATCAGATGTCGTTTGCAGGAGGCGATGGCATCCGTGCCCGGTATCTCACGGTGTCCGGTGCCGAGATCAAGGCCGAGGGCGGCGATTGCAAAGTGACAGGCAAATCCACTATGAGCTCCGTTGGCGGAGACGGCATCCGGGGGAAGGGATACGGCGATTGGATCTCATCGACCAAGCTCCTGAATGGTGCTCACATTACCGCAACAGGCGGCGATGCATACGCAGAAAATAATAAGGAATCGGCTGGTGGTACTGGAATTTATATAGCGGACAATGCAGTGATCGAGGGAGTTTCGATTTCTGCTGCAGGTGGAAGCGCAAACGCAAAGAAAATTGCAACCTCCGGTAGCGCAATGTATATTAGCCCAAGAAATGTTCTTTCCTCAGAGCCGGAGGATTATATTCTGAGTATGAAGGACTCCACGCTGGAGCTTACCGGTGGGAGCGCGAAAAGCGACGAAAGGAATGCTAAGTTGAATCCGGTGCTCTCTGTAACAGATTTTAAAATAGCCCCTACAATGAAGAATCTGACGATTACGGCTGTGGCAGGGAAAGGAGAGAGCTCTCAGAAAGTAATGGATAACGGGATATTGGAGACTAAGAACTATAATATGACCCTAACTGAGATAGGCGGCAACAGCACCATCAACCTTGTGGGAACAAAGACAGGCGGAGTTAACGCAAAAGACGACACCGTAGTCAACCTGTATGTTCCTAAGGACGAGACGCTGAATAAGTCCGATTCTGTGGACAAAATCAGTACCGGCGAAACGGGAAAGGTCAACATCTACGAGAATTCCACCGCCAGCAAAAACAATGACGGCACCATTACCGTCAAGGGTGACCTGACCGGCATCAAGAAGGACGACCACAACTACAAGCTGGAAACTACGGTAGAGCCCACCTGCACCACCCCGGGCAAGCGGGTCTACACCTGCACCACCGAGGGCCATAAGGGCGAGACCTACGAGGAGGCCATCGAGGCACTGGGCCACCACTTTGTGGAGGGCGTCTGCACCCGCTGCGGCGCACCGGAGCAGGCGGCTGTCGAGAGCAACGGCGGCTCCGCCGCTGTCACCCTGACCGTTACCGGGGCAGGGGCCTACGAGACCTCCATTGCCGAGGGCCGGTACACCGTTGCAGTGCCTGCTGAGACTGCCGTCCTTTCCGGCTGCCTGAGCAACCTGAAGGAGCTGAAGGCTCAGGGCGTGAACACCATCGTGTTCCGCACCCAGCTCCGTGAGACCGCCCTGAACATCGACAGCATGCTGTCTCTGGGCGTGGACGGCACCCTCTTTACCCTCACCCACTCCGGTGAGAGCGCAGAGCTGACGGTGGGCGGTTTTGCACACAACGAGCTGCTCCACTAAATAACCACCTCCCCAAGGCGGAGAGCTTCCGCATCTCCCCGCTTTGTACGAAAAGCCCCCCGGCACTTCCGCATGGTGCCGGGGGGCTTTTTGTTAATGTGACGCTTACAAACCGCCCAGACAGGCCGCAAGGTCTGCCTCCGGGGTGGTGATGGGCTTGAGGTCATATTTTTCCTGTAAGACAGCGGCCACGCCCGGGGAGAGGAAGGCCGGCAGCGTCGGCCCGAGACGGATGCCCCGGATGCCCAGCGCCAGCAGGGCCATCAGCACACAGACCGCCTTCTGCTCGAACCAGCAGAGGATGATGGAGAGGGGCAGCTCGTTGACCGAGCAGTCAAAAGCGCCCGCCAGACCCAGCGCGATCCGGATGGCACTGTAGGCGTCGTTGCACTGGCCCACGTCGAGGATGCGGGGCAGACCCGCCACCGTACCCAGCGGCAGGTCGTTGAGCCGGAACTTGCCGCAGGCCAGCGTCAGGATGACGGTGTCGGGCGGGGTCAGCTTGGCAAAATCCGTGTAGTACCGGCGGGAGGGGCGGGTGCCGTCGCAGCCGCCGATGAGGAAAAAGTGCCGGATGGCACCCTCGTGGACGGCTTGGACGATCTCCTCCGCATGGCTCAGTACGGCATGGTGGGCAAAGCCGGTGGCGACCACACTGCCGCCGTTCATGCCCGGGATGAGGGTGTCCTCCGGGTAGCCGCCCAGCTCAAGCGCCTTGGCGATGACCGGCGAAAAATCCCGGTCCTCCCCGATGTGGGTGACGCCGGGATAGGAGACAACAGAGGTGGTGAACACCCGGTCGGCATAGCTGGGCCGGAGGGGCATGATGCAGTTGGTGGTGAAGAGCACCGGTGCAGGGATGTCCTCAAACTCCCGCTGCTGGTTCTGCCATGCGGTGCCAAAGTTGCCTTTCAGATGAGGAAAGCGCTTTTTCAGCTCCGGGTAGCCGTGGGCAGGCAGCATCTCGGAGTGGGTGTAGACATTGATGCCCTTGCCCTCGGTCTGCTCCAACAGGCACTTGGCGTCGTAGAGGTCGTGGCCGGAGATGACGATGAAAGGCCCTTTCTCGATGGTCAGCGGCACTTCTACCGGCTCGGGGTCGCCGAATGCGCCGGTGTTGGCCTTGTCCAGCTCAGCCATGACCCGGTAGGCCATGATGCCGGTGTCCTCCACCAGCTTGAAGAGCTTGTCCTTGTCGTTTTCCTCGGCCAGCGCCCGCAGGGCCGTGCAGAAGAACAGATCGATCTCGCCATCGGTATAGCCCAGCACCCGCGCGTGGTAGGAGTAAGCTGCCATGCCCCGCAGGCCGAACAGCACGAAGGACTTCAGGCTCTTGACGTCCGGGTCCGGCTCCTGCCACAGCTTCTGCATATCGTAGTCGGACACTGGTGCAGGTGCAGGGCTGGCCGAGGCAAAGGCTTCCTGCTTGGCCTTCCAGACCTTATCGGTGAGCTGCGCCACCGTCTGGGGGTCGAAGTTGACGTTGGTGATGGTGGTGAACAACCCTTCCAGCAACAACAGTGCCTGCGGCGGCTGGATGGGCTTGCCGATGTCCAGCAGCAGGGTGGCAAAGCCGATGAGTGCCCCGGTGAGCTTGTCCTGCGCGTCGGCTGTCTCGGCTGATTTGCCGCAGACACCCGCTTTTCCGGTGCAGGCCGTGCAGTTTGCCGCCTGCTCGCATTGATAACAGAACATCATTTCGTCCATGCAAAAACCTCTTTTCGTTTGATGAAAGGAGTATGAGCGGGGCGGCAGACGGTTATGCAGGCAGGCGGGGCAAACCAAAAAAAGCCGCACCCTCGCGGATGCGGCCCTTGCAGATCAGGAAAAGCTTAGTAGGTGATGCCCTGAGCCATCATGGCGGTAGCGACCTTCAGGAAGCCGGCGCAGTTTGCACCGACCATCAGGTTGCCCTCGGAGCCGGCGGCCACGGATGCATCGTAGGAAGCGTGGAAGATGCCCTCCATGATGCCCTTCAGCTTTGCATCCACCTCTTCGAAGCTCCAGCTCAGACGCTCGGAGTTCTGGCTCATCTCCAGACCGGAGGTGGCCACGCCGCCGGCGTTGGAAGCCTTTGCGGGTCCGTACAGGATGCCGTTGGACAGGTAGACCTCGATGGCCTCGGGAGTGCTGGGCATGTTAGCGCCCTCGCAGACCACGGTGCAGCCGCCCTTCACCAGAGCCTCTGCGGACTCCTTGTTGATCTCGTTCTGGGTAGCGCAGGGCAGGGCGATGTCGCAGGGGACAGTCCAGACCTTGGAGCAGTCGGCAA
>OMCC01001612.1_pt1 | contig 11421 bp, 10 predicted proteins | sample 1674161 | NCBI WGS metagenome assembly OMCC01 (sample SAMEA103958149, study PRJEB25191) | human gut metagenome | biome: human-associated habitat [ENVO:00009003]; feature: intestine environment [ENVO:2100002]; material: feces | place: Germany | collected 2013/2015 | reverse complement strand
AAAGAGACGGTCTGGCACTTGGTATCTGTAACGGATTCCAGGCTCTGATCAAGCTCGGACTTGTACCATACGGAAAAATCGTTGGACAGACAGATGATGCTCCGACACTGACATACAATACAATCGGACGTCATATCTCTAAGATGGTTTATACAAAGGTTGTTACAAACAAATCCCCATGGCTTCAGGGAGCACAGCTTGGCGGAGTTTATACAAACCCGGCATCTCATGGTGAAGGAAGATTTGTTGCAAGCGAAGAGTGGCTTGATAAGCTGTTCGCTAACGGACAGGTGGCAACACAGTACTGTGATCCGGAAGGAAATATCAGCATGAACGAAGAGTGGAACGTGAACGGATCTTACCGTGCAATCGAAGGTATCACAAGCCCGGATGGACGTGTCCTTGGTAAGATGGCTCACTCTGAGAGACGTGGAGATCATGTTGCTATTAACATTTATGGAGAGCAGGATCTGAAGATTTTTGAATCAGGTGTAAAATACTTTAAATAAAATGGTAACTGTACACCGACGAAATGCGTAGCATTTTGGAGGTTGGCTCTGAACAGTTACAATAAAATATAAAATAAAATAAAAAAGTTGTTGACATCTGATAGGTGTTAAGTATATAATAATCAAGTCGGTTGCGACAAAGCGTAAGTGGAAGCCGCAGCCGACATATGAATATGGGATCTTAGCTCAGCTGGGAGAGCATCTGCCTTACAAGCAGAGGGTCACAGGTTCGAGCCCTGTAGGTCCCATATCTAATTAAATATGGCGGGATAGCTCAGTTGGCTAGAGCACACGGTTCATACCCGTGGTGTCGCTGGTTCAAATCCAGTTCCCGCTACTATAACGAAGACTGCGTGCTTAAAAAATTAGTGCGCAGTTTTTTTACGCAAATTTACTGGTTACTGCTTATATCAAGCAAAGAAATAATAGTATTAAGGAGCAACTTGTGGTAATATAACAGATAATGATATAGAAAAAAGTTGTTGTCTTTCGTTTATATTTTAAAACGTGGCCAATAACAGAAATACGGAGGAAACAAGATGAATAAGAAAAGCGGATATGCGCTCAGAATAGTACTTGGAGGTTATCTTACCTACCTGGGTATCAGAATTTTAAGTGAGATGATCCAGCAGCGTCCTAGCAATATGACACTTATGTCAGTACTGGCAGTTGTATTTATCCTGGTTGGAGTTGCTTATGCAGGGAATGCCATCTGTAAAACGTTTGAAATTGATATCAAAAAGCAGATTGCGAAGATGATAGCAAAGAGAAAAGCGGAGCAGAAACGAAAAGCAGAAGAAGCGGCAGCGGCGAAGGAAATGTCACAGGTAACAGAGAACACAACGACAGAAGCATCAGAAGACGAAAAAGTATCAGACAATACAATGCCGACAATGCTTTCAGAAGAAGACAGGAAGAAGCTGGAAGACGCAGTGTCTAAGGCGGATTTCGAGGAAAAAACAATGCAAGACAGCAAGGCTGAAGCTATAGAAAAAACAGCAGATTCAGATTCAACAGAAAACGAAACAGCGGAAAAAACAGCGTCAGAAGAAAAAGCAGAATCAGTAGAAAAACCGGTGACTACAACAGAATCAGAGAAAACACCGGACGAAGAAATAAAAGCTGAAGGAACACCAGTTGAAGAAACTCCAGCTCAGGAAGAAGAACTGACAGACACAAGAGTGGTAGATATTTTTGCAGAACTGAATGAAGAACCTGTTTCAGAAGATGCTGAAAATGATTTTGAGGAGAAATAATTATGCGTGTAGGTATGGGATATGATGTTCATAAGTTAGTTGAAGGAAGAAAACTGATCCTGGGTGGAGTTGAGATTCCTTACGAGAAGGGTCTCTTAGGACATTCAGATGCAGACGTTATGCTGCATGCCGTAATGGATGCACTGCTTGGAGCAGCAGCACTTGGAGACATTGGCCTTCATTTTCCGGATACAGATCCAAAATATAAGGGCGCATCCAGTATAAAACTGCTCGAGCACGTAGGCGGACTTTTGGAAGAAAATGGTTATGTGATCGAGAATATTGATGCAACGATCATTGCACAGCGTCCAAAGATGCGTCCGCATATTGATCAGATGCGGGAAAACATGGCGAAAGCGCTTAAAATTGACGTTGATCAGATCAATGTAAAGGCTACAACAGAAGAGGGCCTTGGCTTTACCGGAAGCGGCGAAGGAATCTCATCCCAGGCGATCTGTGCGATTGAAAAATTTACGAATTACAGTAGCGTGGATGTGATGGAGAAGCCTGCAGGATGTGGTGGATGCTGTGCGGGGAAATAAGATGAAGATTCGAAAGCTGGACCAATCAGAGCATGGGAAAACCAGGAGCTTGTGGGAACAGGTATTTTCAGAAGACAGTCAGGAATTTGTTGATTATTACTATTATATCAAGACAAAAGACAATACGATTTATGTAATAGAGGAAGACGATGAGATACGTGCGATGCTGCAGCTGAACCCTTATCAGGTAAAGTTACAGGAAAGTGTCGTTCCATCGGATTATATCGTGGGAGTTGCCACGCAGGCAGAATATAGAGGCAGAGGATATATGAGAAATCTTCTGATTCATGCATTACAGGATCAGTATTCGCAGAAGATGCCATTTACCTTCCTGATGCCGGCGGCAGAAGCAATCTATTATCCTTATGATTTCCGATTTGTTTATGAACAGAAACAAATCGAGCTTGATGAAGCATTTTTTTCTGCAAGAAAAGAATATAAAAATGATGAATATAGAAATATATCACAAGAGCGGATTGTAGACCGTGATGCAAGATTTATGGATGCAGGGAAGATGGCGGCATTTATTGAAGAGAATTTTTCGGATTGCTGGAATGTTGTTGCTTTAAGAAATGCACAATATTATCAGACACAGATTCTCGAACAACAGAGCGAGTTTGGCGGAATGCGGCTTGTCTTTGAAGAAGAGAAGCTGGTTTGTATCTATGCATATGCGAAAGAAGAGGGGCTCGAGATCAGGGAACCACTTTATCTGGAAGGGAAAGAAGATCTCTTCTGGGCGTCGGTGGATGGTCTTAGAGAACCGGAAGAAAAGGTTTCGGTTTATGGGCTTAAGGAAGCACCTGACTGGCCAGATGATGAAACGTCTGCATATAAAGAAAAACCGCTTATTATGATCAGGATCGTTCATTTACAGGAACTATTTTCTAAAATGAAAATCCCGTCAGAATGTGAGATCCATTGCTCTTTTGCGGTGATCGATCCGATTCTTCATAAGAACAGCAGGATCTGGAAACTCAGTAGCTCAAAAGGAGAAGAAAGCCTGAACGTGTCTGAAACGGAAGATTCACAGGGAGTACTTTCCATTGCAGCATTGACGGAAATATTGTTTGGATACAAAACTCCTGAAGAGATACGTGCAGAGGAAAGCGTAATTCTTACAGAAGAACTAGAGGAAGAACTGAGGAAACTTCAGAACTTCTGTCCAATATTTTTGAATGAGATTGTCTGAATAAAATGTTAAAATGCAGTTGATCGGCAGAGATAATAGTTGACAAAAAATGATTTTTTGCATAAGATAATAGAGATGTTGAAAACAATAAATATTGGTAATAGAATTGAGAAAGACAAAGAACGGGAAGAGTAACAGAGATTTGGACTCATAGAGAGAAGGTGTCACCGGCTGAAAGCACCTTTGAGAGAAGAAACTGTGAAGTGCCCCCGGGAGTCGATCCTGTGAATGGAGTAGCAGGGTACGTCAGGCACACGTTACGTGCGTGAAAGTGAAAGAAGTATAACTTCTTTTATTAGAGTGGAACCGCGGATAGAACTTCGTCTCTAGATTGAGACGAAGTTTTTTGATATACAAAACAATCCGTTTAGGGTGTTAAGTGCATTCTTGAATCAGAAAGGAATGATAAATATGGGAATGATATCTTATGTCAAACAGGAGATAGAGGTGATCCGAGAGCGAGATCCTGCGATTAAATCAAACATGGAAGTATTTTTGTACCCAAGCTTTAAAGTAATCTTAAGCTACAGAGTGGCGCATAAGCTTTACCTGAAAAAGCATTATTTCTGGGCACGCTGGATTTCTCAGAGAGCAGCGCGTAAGACAGGGATTGAGATCCATCCGGGTGCAACAATTGGAAAGGGACTTTTTATCGATCATGGAACAGGTGTGATCATCGGAGAAACTACGATCATCGGAGATAATGTAACACTGTATCAGGGGGTTACGCTTGGCGGTACCGGAAAAGAACAGGGAAAACGTCATCCAACGTTGAAAGATAATGTTATGGTGAGCGCCGGCGCAAAGATCCTGGGTTCTTTTACAATCGGAGAAAATTCTAAGATCGGAGCTGGTTCTGTAGTACTTGAAGAGGTTCCACCGAACTGTACAGTTGTCGGTGTGCCGGGACGAATCGTCCGCATGGATAACAAGAAAGTCCCAAGAAGTGATATGGATCAGGTACATTTACCGGACCCGGTACTTACAGATATCAGAGAACTGCAGGAAGAGAATATAAAACTTCACAAACGTTTGGAATCTATGATAAAATATATGCGATGTGTGGAGAAAGAAAATAAGGAGAGTAAGAACGATGAAGATTTATAATACAATGTCAAAAAGAAAAGAAGAGTTTGTTCCTCTAGAGGAAGGAAAAGTAAAGATGTATGTATGCGGTCCGACTGTATATAATTACATCCATATTGGAAATGCAAGACCAATGATTGTGTTTGATACTGTCCGCAGATATTTTGAATACAAGAATTATGATGTGAATTATGTATCTAACTTTACGGATGTCGATGACAAGATCATCAAGAAAGCAAACGAAGAAGGCGTTACAGCAGAAGAAATCTCACAGCGTTATATTGCAGAGTGCAAGAAAGATATGGATGGCATGAATATTGAGCCGGCAACAAAGAATCCGCTTGCAACAGAAGAGATTGACGGTATGATCAGCATGATTGAGACACTGATTGAGAAAGGCTACGCATACGAGAAGAACGGAACGGTATATTACCGTACAAGAAAGTTCAAAGATTATGGTAAATTATCCCATAAGAACCTTGATGATCTTCAGTCAGGCGGACGTACCCTTCTTGTAAGCGGTGAGGATGAGAAAGAAGATTCTTTGGATTTTGTTCTCTGGAAACCGAAAAAAGAAGGCGAGCCTGCATGGGTTTCTCCATGGGGTGAGGGACGTCCGGGATGGCACATTGAGTGCTCAGAGATGTCCAAGAAATATCTTGGTGAGCAGATCGATATTCATGCAGGTGGGGAAGACCTGATCTTTCCACATCATGAAAATGAAATTGCACAGAGTGAAGCAGCGAACGGAAAAGAGTTCTCCAGATACTGGATGCATAACGGGTTCCTGAACATTGATAACCGTAAGATGTCCAAGTCTCTTGGAAACTTCTTCACAGTTCGCGAGATCAGTGAGAAGTATGACCTTCAGGTACTTCGTTTCTTCATGTTAAGCGCACATTACAGAAGTCCACTGAACTTCAGCGCTGAATTGATGGAAGCAGCAAAGAGCGGACTTGAGAGAATCATTACAGCAGCTGATCGTCTGAAATTCCTTATGGGAAGCGCGAAGACAGAAGATATGGCAGAGACAGAAGCAGAGAAGTTTGCAAAGTCAGCAGAATATGTTGGAAACTTTGAGAGCGCTATGGATGATGACTTCAATACAGCAGATGCGATCGCTGCAGTATTTGATTTTGTAAAATTCATTAATACGATGACAGACGAAGACAGTTCCAAAGAGTATCTTGAGAATCTGTTTGACCGTCTGGTAAGACTGACAGAAGTACTTGGAATTATTGTTGATAAAGAAGATGAGATTCTTGATTCTGACATTGAAGCATTGATCGCTGAGCGTCAGGCAGCAAGAAAAGAGAAAAGCTTTGCAAGAGCAGATGAGATCAGAGATGAGCTTCTTGCGAAAGGTATCGTTCTGAAAGATACAAGAGAAGGAGTACAATGGAAAAGAGCATAACAGCAGGTTTAGAAGAGTATATCCGGACAATTCCCGGTATGAAAGAGATTGATGCAAAGCAGTGTTCCCCACTGGTTCTTGCTTATGTGGGAGACTGTGTTTATGATCTGATCATTAAGACGATGGTGGTCGGCCGTGGAAACAGGCCGGTTCACCGTCTCCATGAAGAGACAAGCCAGTATGTGCAGGCATCAGCACAGTCCTTTATGATGCGTTCCATGCAGGAGCATCTGAATGAGGAAGAACATGGAGTTTACCGGAGAGGAAGAAATGCACGATCTGTGTCTCCGGCAAAGAATCAGTCAATTACAGATTACAGAAGAGCGACAGGTTTTGAGGCATTGATCGGACATTTATATCTGACAGGTCAGTATGAACGACTGACAGAGCTTGTAAGTATCGGACTTGAAAGCATTGAAAAAGAGATAAAGGAAAAAGGAGCAGAACATGCAGGAAAATAGAGAACAGGGAACAGAGACATTTGTAATTGAAGGAAGAAATGCCGTACTGGAAGCATTTCGTTCCGGACGTACGATTGACAAGATTTATGTTCTTGACGGATGCCAGGACGGACCGGTAAGAACAATTGTACGTGAAGCAAAAAAACACGGATCTCTGATTAATTTTGTGACAAAAGAAAGACTTTCCCAGCTCTCAGAGACAGGGAAGCATCAGGGCGTGATCGCGCATGCGGCAGCATATGAATATTCTACGATCGACGATATGCTTAAGCTGGCAGAAGAGAGAGGCGAAGCTCCGTTTCTGATTCTTTTAGACAATATTGAAGATCCGCACAATCTTGGCGCGATCATTCGTACAGCGAACCTTGCAGGTGCACACGGAGTCATTATTCCAAAGAGAAGAGCAGTTGGTCTGACAGCGACAGTTGCGAAGACATCTGCCGGAGCTTTGAATTATACACCGGTCGCAAAGGTGACGAATCTTGTGAAGACAATGGAAGAACTCAAGGAAAAAGGACTCTGGTTTGTATGTGCTGATATGGATGGCGAGCAGATGTATGACCTGAACCTGACAGGACCGATCGGTCTTGTGATCGGAAATGAAGGTGAGGGCGTTGGCCGCCTTGTGAAAGAAAACTGTGATTTCGTTGCAGGAATTCCAATGAAAGGTCAGATTAATTCTCTGAATGCATCTGTGGCAGCAGGCGTTCTTGCTTATGAGATCGTAAGACAGAGGATTTCGCAGAAATAAATATGAGTATTGCTCGAAAAAAGAGTGATAACAGGTGATAATCGGATGAGTAAGTATGACAGAATGACAGATGAGCAGCTTTTATGTGATTACAAAAATGGAAATCAGGAGATTATGGATTACCTGATGGTGAAATATAAATCCATGGTAAGGAAGAAAGCGCGTGCAATGTATCTGTTGGGTGGAGAGAACGGGGATCTGATCCAGGAAGGAATGATCGGTCTGATCAAAGCAGTGCGGGATTTTGATGTAACGCAGAAAACATCATTTTCAAGTTTTGCAGAACTTTGTGTCTCCAGACAGATGTACTCGGCAATTGAGGCATCAAATCGAAAAAAGCATCTGCCTTTGAATTCTTATGTTTCGTTATATGAAGACAGTGAACAGGTAGGAGAGGGGAGAAGTCTTCCTTTGATTGACACGATAGAATCATCGAAGGAGAATGATCCGGAAGTTCTTTATTTTGGAAAAGAATATACAGAAGCTTTTGCGGAGCAGCTCAAAGAATTGCTCAGTCCATTAGAAAATCATGTTCTTTATCTGCACTTGATGGGAACGGATTATCGGACGATTGCGGAATTACTTGGAAAGAGTCCGAAGTCAGTGGACAATGCACTTCAGAGGATCAAGACAAAAGCACAAAAGATTCTGCCGTAAAGGAGAAATACGGATGAAGAAAAAATACAATTACCTTTTGGCACTTGCAGTCTTTCTGGTGATCATGATCTGCTTTAACAAATTCGGATACATCATTTCTTATCTGGTCGCAATTGGCGGGCCTCTGGTTATGGGAAAAAATGGAACAATGGTGGTTTATGAGTTCCTGATGAGTCATTTGAATCTGGTATCGGCAATTTTGTACCTTATGGTTCTGCCTATTCCTGCTTTATGGTATTATCTTGCTTTTCAGCTGCGTGAAGGAGGAATCCGTGCAATCCCAGGCAAATGCAGAAGAGTCGGATGGGACGGATGCGTTTTAATCGCGCTGTTTACTTTTGGCATGATACACGTGACCAGTATTATACTGGCAATTGTAGCACGGTCATTTCCGGATGCGATGGATAATTATCAGAATCTGATAGAAAATTCCGGCCTGACAGAATACTCGCTGATGTGGGTTTTCAGTACATTGATTCTTCCACCTCTTGTGGAAGAAATGATTTTCCGGGGTTTGATCCAGAAATATCTTGAACGTGCCGGAATGCATTGGATCCTGGCGAATGTTGTACAGGCGGTTCTGTTTGGAGTGTTCCATCAAAATCCCGTACAGGGAATTTATGCGGCACTTTTGGGGTTTGCACTTGGATTTGTGGCGCATCGCTATAACACTCTGGCGGCATCCATGCTGATGCACATGTTCTATAATCTGATGGGAACGCTGATCGTAGATCTTGAGAGCAGATTCCTTCCGGCAATAGTAATGGGAATGATTATCCTGATCAGTATTCCGATGACAGTGAGTGCTGTGACGTTGATTTGTCTGACAACAAATAATAAAAAAACAGAGGTTTGAGAAGATGAGATTTGTAATACAAAGAGTAACAGAGGCATCTGTTACGATTGATGGTGAGATATCAGGAAAGATTGGAAAAGGTTATCTTGTTCTGATTGGAGTAGCTGATACAGACACAAAAGAGATTGCAGACAAAATGATACGAAAAATGATCGGACTTCGTATTTTTGAAGATGAACAGGGAAAAACAAACCTTTCGCTTGCTGATGTGGACGGAGGTCTTCTTCTGGTTTCACAGTTTACGTTATATGCAAACTGTAAGAGAGGAAACAGACCAAGCTTTATTGAAGCAGGAAAACCGGATATGGCGAATGAGATGTATGAATATATCATTGAAAAATGCAGGGAATCAGTGGAGGAAGTACAGACCGGAGAGTTTGGAGCTGATATGAAGGTTCAGCTGCTCAATGACGGGCCATTTACCATTTTGCTGGATTCAGATCAGCTTTAACTTGACAATCAAACTCAAGTAGTGTATATTTAATTTTGCGTTCTGCTGGAACGCAATAAGCTGTCTTGGCGCAGTCGGTAGCGCGTCGCCTTGGTAAGGCGGAGGTCGGGGGTTCAAGTCCCCTAGACAGCTTTGAACTTTTCCCCGGAATCGCCCGTGAATGCGGTGTTTCCGGGGTTTTTCTTATTTCAGCAGATTCGCGATGCAGATCTTCAAATCTTCATAGATTCCAACAGAAATCTCATTGCAGATTTTCCTATAGGTTTACGGGTTTGAAGAAAAAATGCAATTCCTTGTTGAGAATTCTTTCACTTGTCATGAAATATGTTATACTGGATTTGATTGAAGTGGTGGTTCAAGGTGACGGGTTCTGCATAAGGGGGAAGCCGTATGTGCGAAAAGAATTATGAAACAAGCGAATTAAAAGAACTGAAAGATGTGTTACAGACGTTTACGGAGTTTGTATGGGAGATGGAAGAATATCTGCCGGAATTTTATCATTTTTTTGATGCGATGAGGCAGAACATCGAGATTTTTCTTCGGGTCGGCGAAGAAGATGAAGAACAGATTCATGAGATTCTGGAACGGGATTGGGAGAAAGCACATGCGCCGCTTGTGGGAGTACAGTGTTATGATTTTCAAGGATCACATCCGGAGGCAGAAGCAGGAACTTGTGTTTATTTTGCGAATCTTTTGACAGAAATCGGTCGGTTTTTTGAACCGGTGAGTATGTTGGGAGTGTTTTGAATGAAGTGAAAAGGAGAGATTGATATGGCATCATTTTTAGAAGACATCACACCATTTTACGGGACAGGAGAACGGAATGGGAAAGGACAGACACTGGAAGAATTTCTGGAAGAATATGATCCATATCGATATAAAAATCCGTGTTGTACAACAGACACAGTTGTTTTCTCTTATAAAGATGAACAGGCACTGAAAGAAGGACGATTAAAGGTGCTTTTGGTTAAGAGAGGAAATCATCCCAGTATTGGCTGTTGGGCTCTTCCGGGAGGATTTGTAAATTTGCGGGAGAATCTGGAGGATACAGCAAGACGGGAACTGCAGGAAGAGACCGGAGTCAGCGGACTTCCGGTGGAACAGTTTGCCTGTTATGGAGATTATCAGAGAGATCCGAGAGCAAGGATTATTACAAGTGCGTATCTTTCTATCGTAAAGGAGTCTGATGTAAGTGTAGAGGCCGGAGATGATGCGGCAGATGCAGCATGGTTTGAGATAGAGATGGAACCGGAGACAGCATATGAAGAAGATGGATGGGAAAAGACGGAATATCATCTGACAATTCAAAATCAGGATCAGAAGAGAAATGCGGTTATCCTGAAAAAGGAGCGGACAGGATTGGTCAGAGAAAAATACTATGTTGTAAAAGAAGGTGGAGGAATTGCAGTGGATCATGCAGCTATTCTGGCACAGGCTTATGAATTGTTAAAAGGCAGACTGTAAGAGGAGACGAAAAGAATCTCTTGTGGTTGTTCTTTTTATGTGATAAGATATTGAGCATGAAAACCTGTAGGATAAATCACACTTCCGAAGGAATGTGACAGATCATCCGGATGGTACTTATGGTTAGTAGGAGGAAGATATGGAGAACGAAACAGTTTCAAAGAATTTTATTGAACAGGAGATAGATAAGGATCTGGCAGAAGGAGTTTACGATCATGTATGCACCCGTTTCCCACCGGAGCCGAATGGATACCTTCATATTGGTCATGCGAAGTCTATCCTTTTGAACTATGGACTGGCAGAGAAGTATAATGGTGAATTCCATATGAGATTTGATGATACGAACCCGACAAAGGAGAAGACAGAATTTGTTGAGTCTATCAAAGAGGATATTAAGTGGCTGGGTGCTGACTGGAAGGATCATCTTTATTTTGCATCCGATTATTTTGATCAGATGTATGAGTGCGCTGTGAAGCTGATCAAGAAAGGAAAAGCATTTGTCTGTGATCTTACAGCAGAACAGATGCGTGAATATAGAGGAACACTTACAGAACCAGGAAAAGAAAGTCCATATAGAAATCGTTCTGTAGAGGAGAACCTTGAGCTTTTTGAGAATATGCGTGCCGGAAAGTATGCAGACGGAGAGAAAGTGCTTCGTGCAAAGATTGATATGGCATCACCGAATATCAATATGCGTGACCCGATCATTTATCGTGTTGCCCGCATGACACATCACAATACAGGTGATAAGTGGTGTATCTATCCGATGTATGACTTCGCTC